>Ga0315915_1000176_pt1 | contig 54216 bp, 20 predicted proteins | sample MpolbnodulesMG_FD_207738 | JGI IMG/M metagenome (GOLD analysis project Ga0315915, IMG submission 207738) | Medicago polymorpha root nodule microbial communities from Los Angeles, California, United States - branched nodules | ecosystem: Host-associated > Plants > Roots > Nodule | place: USA... | reverse complement strand
TTTTATTTGATAACTAAGATATGAAATTGTTGTAGTGGTTAAGTTTCTAGCTATTCATTTTGATGTATGTGGTTCGATTCTTATTGTCCTCACTTTTTCATATTGTGGATTTTCTACAAAGTCAAAAGATGTTGATGTTGAAGCATTAATCCGCATTAATTGTTGAAGCATTAAACGGTATTAATTGGTACATTAATGGAGCAATAATCGGTATTAATCCTTCCCTAATGACTAATTATGAGAATAAAAAATATTAAACCGGGTTGGCTCAGAAAACCAGCCGAGTCACTGGTTTTAGCCGGTTTTTGACGAGTCAAAACGGTTTTCACCGGTTTAAATGCATAACCGATCTGACATGTGGCTCGAACCGGCATACCCACCGGTTCCTGGTCGGACCGGTCCGAGCCGGTTTTTAAAACTATGACTTTCAATTCACTTTTTTTGTGTTTGTAAACTTCGATCGAGTCATAACTTTCGATTGACTTTTTTTCTTCATAAATGTGAACAATTTTAAGGGATCTTTTGAACAACCATCAAGATCTTGTGAGGAAGGATCGACTCCTTTTTGGTTTTTGTATTAAACCATAATTAATTCTTATCAATGACATCTTTACTATTATGGTGAATCTCCCTTAACTTATCAATCATCTGTAGTGATGATGATACGAGCAAGGATACAAGCGACAATGAATTAGGATCGAAGATTGAGTTCAATGAGTTAAGGAGACCCAAAAAGATCATCATTAAAAGTGGAGTGACTATGTTGCTATTAAGTGACAACTCATTAGTTCTAGAAGATTGGTGACTCGCTAGTTTGTTAGGAAGAATCTAAAATAATATTCCCTATATAAGATATTGTACTATCTCTTTTACAATCATCAATGAAATTAAATTTATTTCTCTTCTCTTCAATTCTTAGGAGGTTTTCCTTGGCCTTACAAATCAGAGTGAATTTCTCTATTGTTAAGAATATTATTTTAGATTCTTCCTAACAAACTAGTCAGTCCCAAATCTTCTAGAACTAACGAGTCATCACTTAATAGAGAATATTTCTCTTATGTTAGGGGGTCAAAAGAGCATATTTCCCTAAACATGGGGGGTCACATTTGTTTTTTTTTTAATAGGGAGTCAAAACCTCAATATTTTGAAACTTAGGGGATAAAAAGTGCAGTTTACCCTAATAAATTATGTAAATGACTAAGTTAGTTTTACTAGCAGACACAAAATTTTCCTCTGAAAAAGGAAAGCCATAAAAATGATTCTTGACGGTTATAAACATAGACAGTTGGTCCTTCCCTTTAATTTCATCCAAAATTGATTGTTATTTTGATACGCACTACGTTATGGAGCTTATGTGACTATTAGAACTTGCGAGCATGACCAATAATGGATTGATCCAAATGATAAGAGACTTATACCTTAAGCATGTAATCATGGGTTCAATTCATGACTTATGCGTATGAAAAAAAATCGGTTGGAAGGGGAGAACCCACCTTTTGTGTCCTACATGTTCTCCATCTGAGATTAGTCATTGCTAAACAACTATAGAAACTTCGTACTAATATTATGATAACCAGTTTTTTTTTGCCAACCTAAAGAGAAAAAACAACGACATGTCAAGTTTTGGTGCTATGATGATTTCAAAATTTTCGTTTAAATGAAAGACTTTTAAATCGTACAACAAAATATAATACATCATACTTCTCTCTCTTCTCTCCTTTTCAAACCCTAGTCGTCACCCCTTTCTTTTTCTTCTTTTCAGAGGGGTGATTTAGGGTCAATTTTGACCTAAATATCACCACTCCGAATTGTTTTTCCTTCCATCCTAATTGAAAAAGTGATTTCACATATTTTTTGTTTTCTTTCGTTTGTTTTTGTGATTTCGTCGTCTCTGAACGAATCTGTTTGTTTTGATTTCCCGTCTTTGTGCGGTGTATTTTTTATTTTTCATCCTAGTGCGGTGTTTATTTGATTCAGGTTGAAAGATTAGCTTTGAGCAAGTGCAGATCCGATCAATGACAATGACTTTGGCGTCGTCAACGTTGCAGATCCGGAGACATGAGTATTTCGGAGACATGAATATAATCATATTTGTAGGCATATGTACTTTGCCGTTTTATGCTAATAACATGGATGCTGTGAGTTTGTTCACAAATTCATTCGTTTTGTTTTTAGTGAATTTGGATTTGTATTGTATTGATGTACTCTATCAATTTGAATGAATGAATATCGTTTATTTTTCTAAAAAAAATAAAATTGTACATTAAAATTTTAATAAAGAACGCGACGCTCTTAGTTCTTACTTCCCCTCTGATTTAAAATTAGTGACGTTTAAGAAATGTTATAAAATGTCAAAAGATATGACATTTTTCAAAACTAACCTTCTTGATTATAGAGTGTTTCCCATCATTATAGTTGTTGATAACACAATTGTTTATCATAATTAGTGTTTCTGTATAAGCTATTTTTATAACAAAAGATAAAATAATGTTGAATTATTTTCTTAGAAACTATAATCCATTTTTAAAAACTTTCTTGAAGAATTTACAAAAATAAACTAATAATAGTTTAAGAACCAACGTTAGAAGTTGTTTTCATAAATTTCCCAAACAATTTCACAAAATTTATGTCAATAGATAATTCAAATAAGCTAATTCAATCTGTTGATTAGAAGGCTTAGTTTGGGGAAAATAATTTTAATGAAAATGACATTTACTTAAACAATTTTTTCCCCCTACTAAAGTGAAGCATATCAATGAAGAAAGTAGGAAAGTTCTGAATTTCCTTTAATTGCAGTATGATGAAAGTAATGAGTTCCTAGGCCAACATGCAAAATGTAATGGGTCCAATCCCTTTAAATTATGAAATTATCTTGAATTTTCCAAATTAATTTACAGAAATAAAATAATTGGGTGACTAATGCGAAATAAAATGATAGGTTTGTATGTAATAATAATGTAATCTAAATTGAAAGACCAATATGATAGGTTGAAAATAGAAATGATAATGATCAGTTTAAAATAGCAATATTATCATTGGCCACTCACCAATAAAAGACATTGATGTTTTAATTTTTAGTGTAAAATGAGAGTAACCAATGCTTGAATATTTAGAATAAGATGAGATGAGATGAGTCCTATCCAAGTCTTGTGTGGTAATAAACTCTTCTTAATACTTGTGGAGCTGGAAATACCTTCAATACCAACCTCAAGGTCATTGCTTAAGAGTGAATGAGAAATGTAGCAACTCTATGATTGCCACGTGGCAGCTTGGTAATCTTCATTGTGTGGACGTTATGGTTTCAATGACCAATCCTATTGTTACACCCTATCAATTAATCAGCTAATATAAATCCCTCAATTTGATCATAAACTTGCATAGAATCATTTGCTTCAACTACCTTCCTATTTTGTGTAACACCAATCAAAGCACTATCAATGGCTGCTTCAGTTTCAACTGTTGGAGCTGTCAAAACTCCAGTATGTTACTTTCACTTGTTTAATTAAATACTATAGTATAGTATGCATGTTTATATAGTTCACATTCACATAGGTGTGTTTGTCAATAATTAAATCCTCCAAATCATGTGACTTAAATTTTATTACTAGTACTAGTACTATATATACATTACTGCAGTTACATAGTACTGGTTAATTATGTTTTGAATTGGAATTTGTGATACTTAATCATTGATATGTATGATTATATAGCACAGAATGGTGTTGTGTGATGTAATGATCCATTTATAGATACCATATTAGAAGGGTGATTAGTTTATCTTACACTCCTACTTTCATATAATTTGATGCATGATATAACATATTCAAGGCCGTTTGAATCGGCTTATTTAAGCTTATTTAGTGACGTAAGTACTTGTGAGAGCTTATAGAAGTTTATGGAATATTGTAGCTGTTTTTGAGCTTATTTTCATAAGATTTACAATACATCTTATGAAAACAGCTTATAAGTTATATAAAAACAGTTTGAATTTATTTCATTCTTTGTTATATAGATAGTTTATACATAAACACTTGTATGATAATCAGTTATGCTATAAACACTCAATTAAACTATTTATCCAAACGGATTCGAATATAGAAATCATGTAAAGTTTAAAAAGATATATAGGAGTAATAAATTTCAAGGAGTTAGTCTAGTGGATCACGACAGAACTTGTATCTTAGATTTTTGATTCGATACAAGTTCTATCTTGATCCACTAGTTTTTTTCACCTAATTTTTTTTCGTTATAAAAAAAAAGATATAGAATAGATAAGTTAGTAAAAAGAGGGGGAGGTAATTGTAATTTGTAAGAGTTGAACTTTGTAATAATGTGAAGTGCTGTGATGTTGCAGATGAGCTTGAATGGCTCAGTAGTAGCTGGACCAACAGTTTCAAATTCAGCTTTCTTCGGCACAAGCTTGAAGAAGCTTACCGCAAGACTTCCAAACACAAAAGTTTCCTCAGGAAGCTTCAAAGTTTTTGCTGCTAAAGAGATCGATGAGGGTAAACAGACCGACGGTGACAGATGGAGGGGTTTGGCCTATGATATTTCAGATGACCAACAAGACATCACAAGAGGAAAGGGTATGGTTGATTCAGTTTTCCAAGCACCACAAGATACTGGAACTCATTATGCAGTCATGAGTTCTTATGAGTACCTTAGTACTGGACTTAAACAGTGAGTGACTTGCTACACATTTTGTTAATTTAAAGCCAAATACTCTTAATTTGCTCATGATTTTATTAATATGGTTTGTAAATGATGGTGTTTTAGGTACAACTTTGACAACACTATGGATGGATTTTACATTGCTCCTGCTTTTATGGACAAGCTTGTTGTTCACATCACTAAGAATTTCTTGACCCTACCCAACATCAAGGTATGTAAATTTGACACATGATTTCTCTATAAATTATGCTATGACTTTAGCAGAATTGGGATACATATTCAATATTTTCATTTTTGTTTTTATAGGTTCCTCTCATTCTTGGAGTCTGGGGAGGAAAAGGACAGGGAAAATCTTTCCAAGCTGAGCTTGTCTTTGCCAAGATGGGAATCAAGTGAGTTCTTACTTATTTATTACGCTAACCAATTCCATGCACAACATGCTTTCTAGTATAAATTGTGATTTAAATTCTTAAACCTCACAACTTTGAAACTCAAGAAGTGATTACTAAATAAGTCCTTATGAGATTTCATGTATAAATTGTCTCTACTATCAAAGGGGAAAAACTTTTCAAAAGCTAAGATCAACTTATGACTATAAACTATTTGGAAGAACTTATGAAAATTAGCTTAATACAGTTTATGGACATATCATAAACTATTTTTATAAGTTCTTTCAACCATTAAGGACATGTTTCGATTAATTTATTTGAGTTTATCTATTGACATATACACTTGCGAGACTATTTAGGAGCGCTTATGAAAATAAACGATGTCTATAAGTTGTTGTCTTTTTTCCGATAAGCACTCCAAGATAGCGTATAAAAGCAGTTTATAGCTTACTTGAATTTATTTTATCTTTTGTTATAGAAATAGCTTATACATAAGCACTTATACAATCAAAGAAGCTCTTAATAAACTTTTTTATGCAAACATGGCCTAATTTTCATAAAGCAAGACCAAATAAGCTCTTCCAAGCATGCTCAGTATATAGCATATGTTGTGTTACATAATCTTCTGCTTAATTTGTTGTTGAAATTGTGTTACAGCCCCATCATGATGAGTGCTGGAGAGCTTGAAAGTGGAAATGCAGGAGAGCCAGCAAAACTGATCAGACAGAGATACCGTGAAGCCTCTGACATTATCAGGAAGGGAAAGATGTGTTGTCTGTTCATCAACGATCTCGATGCAGGAGCAGGTCGTATGGGTGGAACCACACAATACACTGTCAACAACCAGATGGTGAATGCCACACTCATGAACATTGCTGATAACCCCACCAATGTCCAACTCCCTGGTATGTACAACAAGGAAGACAACGCTCGTGTGCCCATCATTGTCACCGGTAACGATTTCTCAACACTTTATGCTCCTCTCATCCGTGATGGTCGTATGGAGAAGTTCTACTGGGCTCCTACAAGAGAAGACCGTATTGGTGTCTGCGTTGGAATTTTCCGCCATGACAATATCGCAAAGGATGACATTGTCAAGATTGTTGACACCTTCCCTGGCCAATCCATCGGTATACCTACCTATCTGTCTGTCCGTCTGTCTATCTGTTTGTTTGTCGGTCTGTCTTATTTACTAGCTATTATTATTGCAGATTTCTTTGGTGCATTGAGGGCTAGAGTGTATGATGATGAAGTGAGGAAGTGGGTTTCTGGAGTTGGTATTGAAACAATTGGAAAGAAGCTTGTGAACTCAAAGGAAGGACCACCAGTGTTTGAGCAGCCAAAGATGACACTAGAAAAGCTATTGGAGTATGGTAACATGCTTGTCTCAGAACAAGAGAATGTCAAGAGAGTCCAATTGGCAGACAAGTATTTGGAAGGTGCTGCTCTTGGTGATGCTAATCAAGATGCTATTAAGGAGGGAAAATTCTAGTTTCTCCAATGATCTTGGAGGTTTGTAATTGCATCTACCTTAATTAATGTTACTATTATGTTTGGTTCAAATAAAAAACTTGGGACTAAAAAAATCTTGGGTTGTTTTTTTGTGCAGGCATTACAAGTTCTTGTTCTTGATTCAAATGCCTCAAACTTCGATGCAACTACTAGAAGTTGTGATGGCACGTGCTTGTAACATTCTCAATGTTATTAGGTGGAAGGAAAAGATTCCAAGTTTGAGATAATTTTATTATTATTTTTCTTTTTGGAGTGTCTTCCTATGTAATTTTGTTATATGTACAATGTTTAATTAAATTTGGTGCCTTTCTCTTTCTACCTATTATACATACCCTTGCCTTGATTTCTTCTTTCTTTCTAGATTCTATTATTTAAGATGTCACATGATGAGCCTGTGAAGAAAATGAAAGAAAAGAATGATAAAAACTTTCTTTTCTCTTGTTTGATTGGATTGGAAGAGATAAGAATAAACAATGTCAATGATATGAATAAAAAGACATAAATATCTTTTTAAAAAATTGATAAAATAATTAAAAAAAATTGGCAAAATTGTAAACAAAGAAAAAATGGAGAGAAAATCTTTTTGTGAGTCCTATTTTTTTCATCCTTCACACATGTTTTTAAACCAATCAAAAAAAGGGTTTGTGTGCATTCTCTCCTCTCCCAATCCTTCATCAACTTTTCTTTAATTCCAAACAAAGTGTTAGCTTTATGCATATCCTATTGGGAGTATATCTTGACAATCTATTGATTGCAAAAGATAAAAGTATAGTATGTTAGCTTTAATTCTTTGCAAGTTTGCATGATAATCTTAATGACCTTAATTTATGTGATACTGATTACCTTAATTTTTGTGATCACTATTCCCTTCAAGTATAGAATGTAAAATTTGGAGTGAGTTCCCATGAAGAAATAGATGCATGTCAAATAGATTTGACTTTCAATAACCACAACTTATAAAAAGGAAATGTTACTAGTGCTTTAAAACCTATTTCATCACCTAAAAGTCGGTTTTCCATATTTGACATGATAATCAAATTTCCCAAAAGTCAAACATATCCATAGCACTATATCAGTATGTTACTTTACCTACACATTCAGATATCGATTGTCTTGTCTCACTTAGAAAACTTTAGACAAACACACAAATGCTGAGTTGATGCTAATTCTTGACTCTCATTAATTTAATCATATTTGAAAATACCTAATTAAAACATGCAGAAGTCATTGCTGATCAAACAAAATTATTAAACCAATCAAGGTTCCACTATATGGCAGTATTAGTTGAATTTAAATATTAAAAAAGAGAAATAAAGAAATCAGTGTATATTTATTTATTTTTATTATAAAAGAAATAACCACTAGACACATGATATACTATCCAAATTCAGCCTGACGAGACAAATAGTGGAGAATAATTTGTATGGGAAATGGACAACCGCATGAGAGGCTGAAGTTTAGATATTACAAAGATTTTGTTTCTATTTTATTCTTTATTGACAGAATTTAACTACTACAACGAAACGATGCTGCCACTATTGTTCTCCAATAAAAAATAAAACATTTAGATGACGAATTATTATGAATCAGTAAGAAACTACAACCTTGACCAAAAAAAAAACTACAGCAGTGTAGAGGTAAGTTTCTCCTACGTGTGAATAAGTTTTTTCAAAGCTAGAGAAAGTGTACATTTAGACCGCATAAATTATATCAAAGTACACACCAGGACGTGCAAAATGTAGTGATTATTCTAAATGCACATTTTTGAGTTGATGTCGGGTGGAGAAAGTAGTGTCCAACAAAAGATGATAAAAAAACGTGATGTGATCTCAAATCATAATAATAATAAGAAGAAAGCAATGTATGCATGCATGTTAACGGAAAATGATTCTCTTGCAGTCAAATAGTGACTGTAGAATGATATCAGCCGTCTGATCTGTTGAAACAAATTTTATTCCACTTCTGATCTTTAAATATTCACAATCCGATTTCAATCGTAAGGTCAACAATACTCTGACTGCGTGACTGTATTATCTGCCCGACTGCAGAGAATCATGGTCCCATGTTAACCACCCAATTAATTCATGAACACTTTTAGTCATATTATGCATTCTGACAGCATATTAGATACTAAATTGATTAGTAGTTAACTATTTTTGAAGAGGATTAGTAATTAAATATTGATAGTAAGTTGTTAAAATATCTGAAGATGGTTAAATATAAAAACCAACTTAACAGTTTAATAGAACCGGCGATCGTTTAGAAATATTCACAATCTCATGAAGTTAAACAAAAGTGTTTAAATGGAGTAGGAAACTACACGCCCACGTCATCGTATGAAGAATAAATCATTTGTTCGTCCTAATTTTTTTATTGAGAAAAACTCCAACTTCTTTCTAAGTTCTCTTTCACTTATCGAGCAAGGGTGATTTTAGGTCATTTTTTGACCTTGAATCACCTCTTTACATCTTTTTCTCATTTCTTTTGATCTAAATAAGTGATTTTCACATATATCAAGTTTTTTTCTCTCATGTTTTCGTGATTTCGTCGTCTGAGTGCGGTGTTGTTGTTCGTTGTGTTGTGTGACATTGTTTGATTTCGCGTCTTGTTACAATGTTCATTCAGTTCACACTACTAAAAAAATAAAAATTAATGAGGGATATTTAGTGAGGGAAAACGTGAAATCCCTCTCTAATTCCGTCACTAAATTTTGCGACCAAGAAATTTGTGAGGAATTTCATTTTTTCCGTAACTAATTTCCCTCGCTAATTTTTCTTTTTCTAGTAGTGTCATATTAAAAAGATCAACTTCAATCAATCACATATTCAGTCAATGATTTGGACGTCAACGTTGCAGATCGAGAAACATGGTATTCTGGCGATTTCAATTTTATTATATTATTCGTAAATATTTTGTCGTTGTATGCTATTAACTTCAGCGATGTAAGTTTGTTCGCAAATTCATTTTTAAGTTTTTGGCAATGGTAATCTATATATTCTATCAATTTGAATAAATGAATATAGTTTTGTTTTTTTAAAATAAAAAACCACTCACCCACGTGTAAAATTAAACAAACAAGCAACAACCACGTTTCATTTTCCAACCCACAAACTACAAGCTGTAAAGCACACCGCACTCTCTCTGGTTGCTCAATCAAGTCAATACAGTCATCTTTACACAAACAAATAATACTATATACAAACAACATGCTGCTACCATGTGATTTCCAATTTTAAACCATCCCTCTGTTCTGTCCTATTAACAACATAATAAACATTGAACCAATAACAACAACATCCTCAACCTCAACTTTAACTTTGTCATGGCAAATATACCTCTTTGTCTTCTTTGCATCATGGTCCTTCTAGCCTCAAACTTCATACAGTCTCATTCTCAGCAAGATGAGTTTTTCTATGCTGGATTCAATGAAGCTGCTACCAACATAACCTTCAATGGAGGTGCAGTGATTGAACACAGAGGCATAATTCGTTTAACAAATGACACTGAAAGAGTACTTGGTCATGCTTTTTATTCAACACCAATCCACTTCAAGAACAAAACCAGCACCAAAGTTTTCTCCTTTTCAACTTCTTTTGCTTTTGCAATAGTCCCTCAGTATCCAAAACTAGGAGGACATGGCTTTGCCTTCACCATTTCACCTTCCAAAACACTCTCCAATGGTTATCCTAGTCAGTATCTAGGCCTTCTCAACCCACATGATTTAGGCAACTTTTCAAACCACTTATTCGCAGTTGAATTCGATACTGTCCAAGATTTCGAATTCAACGACATCAATGACAATCATGTTGGTATCAATCTTAACAACATGGTATCAAACAAATCAGTTAAAGCATGTTTTTTTGCTGATGGGTCAATTAATAAACAAGTTCAAGACCTCAACTTGAAGAGTGGTAGTGTGATTCAAGCATGGATCGACTATGATTCCTCAAGAAGCATTATAGAAGTTAGACTCTCACCAACTTCATCAAAACCAAGTTCACCAATCTTATCATATCAAGTAGATCTAACACCAATTTTCAAAGAAACTATGTATGTTGGGTTTTCTGCTTCAACAGGGTTACTCTCTGGCTCACACTATATATTGGGTTGGAGCTTCAAAATCAATGGAGAATCCAAAACTTTGTCTTTGAAAAATCTTCCTTTACTCTCTTCACACAATACTCGAACTCGAAAGGCCTTAATCCTGGGTCTTACTATTTCATTTGTGATTCTAATAGTTTTAACAACTGGCTTAGCTTTTTACTTCAAGATGAAAAACAATGATGTTATAGAAGCTTGGGAACTAGAAGTGGGACCACATAGATTTCCTTACAAGGAACTGAAGCAAGCTACAAGAGGGTTCAAGGACAAGAACCTTCTTGGGTTTGGTGGTTTTGGTAAAGTTTACAAAGGAGTGTTACCAGATTCCAAAACTGAAATAGCTGTGAAACAAATCTCCCAAGAATCAAGACAAGGGTTGCAAGAGTTTATCTCAGAAATTGAAACCATTGGTAAACTTCGTCACAGGAACCTAGTACAGTTACTAGGTTGGTGTCGGAAGCGAAATGATTTAATCTTAGTGTATGATTTCATGGAAAATGGGAGTTTAGATAAGTATATATTTGAACAACCAAGAGCAATATTGAGGTGGGAAGAAAGGTTTAGGATCATAAAAGGTGTGGCTTCAGGGCTTGTTTATTTGCATGAGGAATGGGAACAAACAGTGATTCACAGAGATGTGAAAGCAGGGAATGTTCTTTTGGATTCTGAGATGAATGCAAGATTAGGTGATTTTGGCTTGGCAAAGCTTTATGATCATGGTGAGAATCCAAGCACGACGAGGGTGGTGGGAACTTTGGGGTATTTAGCACCCGAGTTAACGAGAACAGGGAAACCAACAACGAGTTCTGATGTGTTTGCGTTTGGGGCATTGTTGTTGGAAGTGGTTTGTGGGAGAAGACCTATTGAGCCTAAAGCATTGCCCGAGGAGCTTGTTTTGGTGGATTGGGTTTGGGATAGGTTAAGGTTAGGGGCGGCTTTGGAGGTTGTGGATCTTAAGTTGGGCGGGGTTTATGATGAGGTGGAGGTTCTACTGGTGATTAAGGTGGGGTTGTTGTGTTCTGAAGATTCGCCAGAACGGAGGCCTACAATGAAGCAGGTGATTAGGTACTTGGAGGGGGAGTTGCCGTTGCCGGAACTTGATGTTTTTGGTGTGAAAAAGGGTGGTGGTGGTCGTCAGTTTGAGGGAATGTATCCAATGTCGCCATTCTTTGAAAGCGTAAATACATGGTCGTCAGCGGGTGGATATGATTCGTCTCTTTCACTTTCCGGTGGCCGATAGGGTAGGTAGTTGACTGACTCAACAAAGCCTACGCTACATATTTTTTTCGATTTGTATATATATTGTTTTTATTATTGTTGTATAAACTTCTCCTATCAAGAAGCAAATCCATATTAGAATATCATCAATGCAATGCAAACTACCATATGAGATCATCTTACTCTGTTTGTTATAGTTTTTCAAAGCTCTCAAACACCATTTGGCCAAAAGAGACAATTTCTACTTCAGTTTTTCATGTCTCTTAACTCATGTTTTTTAATGTTTGTCACAAAGATTCTAAATCAAATTAGCTTTCAACAATTCATAAAAGGAACAATCTTAGCAAATAAAAATAAAAATGGAGGTTCCAGTTTGCAAAAGTTGTAAACTCTAGTAGTGTAAGAAATAGTATTTCTTACACTACTAAAACCTTCCAAATACTACAGTTTGGATTCAGAAATACTACAAAACTATCAAATACTGTACAAAAACCTTCCAAATCATACCAACTAATACATCAACAATAACTCGGTTCCTCTCACATGTCCAGCAAACTCCACCCTAGTTTCCCTCTATTTTTAAGATTAACAGATACCAACCAGTATTTGGGGGAAACAATTGAAACATGTCGAAACTACAATTGGAAGCTGTCAGCAAGCATGGTTCCTTTCATCATTCGCTAATGGTTTTCGAACTTGTCTCCAGAATTCACATCCTCATCATCTTTCAGACTAATGAAAATCTCATCATCGTCAAACCCTACAAACAGATGAAAACATGTTAGTTACTGACATTTTCTACCTGGTTAGCCTACCAGCAGTTTCCACATTTTTTTAACAGTTTCCACATTTATTAAAATGGTTTACAATTTACCTTCACACATTTCTTCAGGTTCATCATTTAAAGGCCTTAAAGGCATTGTGTTACTGGAAGATGAATCAAGTGCCATCCAATCCGAGTTACCATACTCTCCTAAGCACAAATCCCTTGGCCCGATCCAATCTTCAACGTTACAAATGTTGTCGAATGACAGAGGATCGCTAGATTCTTGCTCCTTATTCATAAACCTGAAAGAAAGTCAAACAGCTTAATTTAAGTTACTTTCAACTACAACTGTATTGAAACAATTTACCAATATACAACAGTTCAAGCTCACATTTGTCTCAACCGTAAGTTGTAGTGAACAAAGACGAGATCAGTAAAATGTTGGCGCTCTATATAATTCCTTGTATTGATTATCTGTTCAAAAGGAATTTGGTTTCTCTTGCAGAACATCACACTTGATGTTTGGCTAAGAATGCGAATTGCTAAGCGGGACAAGTTAGGGCAGCCTCCTCCATATGTTGACCACCATTCAGCTAGAAAAAAATGGCAAATGAAAGTGAGAAGGGAAGTTTAACAAGTGGTCATGAAAGAAATAAAACACTCAAATGGGGGGGTCTGTTTGAATTCATTCATTTGAGTTTATCTACTGACATAAGCACTTGTGAGATTGTTTGGAAGAGCTTCTAATAAATAAATATTACGCGTAGCTTCTAATTTTATTTTTCAAAGAAGTTAAAGTTAAATCACACAACATGGCAAAAGAATATATCTAAGTGAATAGGTTATTGGACTCTTACAAGGAAGCAGATTATCTCTAGCTCTGATTGCCATCTTTCTCCCAAAATCTCCTGCAGCAGATTTATACAAGTTTAATTCTTTGCTAATTTTATCTTGGACTCTTGTATCAGGTACCAATCTCTCTATGCAGTCAAGCATCCCTGAGCGAATCTCATTGTGTACATCCCCTTGAATGCTATAAAAGAATTTCGGATTAAGATAGAAGCCTGCAGCATGAAGAGGATGATGCCAAAGACTATCCCATCTTTGATGTATAATATTCCAGAACACCATATAATCCTCCCTTTTGATAAGTGCTTTCTTAATCGCTTCTTTTGCCCGGTAAATTCCAGCATAAGTGTATCCCACTGCAGGTCTCATCTCACTCGAAGCTATTCTCAGAACTCTCAAAAGAGGATGTGTCAGGCGAACAATCATTTCACACGAGGACCAAAATGTTTGATTGCTTAGTATATCTAACATTTCCAAACCTGCTGTTTCCTTTGAATATGGACAATCCATCCATTCCTGAGAAGTAACCATGGCCTGTAAATTGTGTTTAAGATCAACCATTCGTTTCAACGTGGTAAAATCTGTCGTGAAGCGAGAGAAAGAGGGATCCACAATATCATTCCCCAAAGTATACCTTTTAACCATATTCAAAATTGCACTGTAATTGTAGACAAATCTTGTTATAGATTTAGCCTGTTCAATAACTGTACTAATCCTCTCAATATTTCCAAAATCTTCAAGTATCAAATCAATGCAATGAGCCGCAGAAGGGCTCCAATAAAGGCTAGGGTAAGTCTCAGTCAGCATTCTCCCAGCATCAGCATACCGTTTCTCAGCTGATGTAATCACTTGCACAACTTGCCCAACTCCAACTTCTTCTACTACTTCTTTCATCAACCCGTATAAAAAATCTTCTGAAATCAATCTCTCAGTCGCATCCAATGATTTCAAAAACACTACACCTTCAGGACAATAAGCCAAAAAACTTATCAGTATCCTACCAGCTTCTGTAGTCCATTGATCAACCAAAATCGAACAGCCAGTCCTCCCCCACGTCATCTTACATCTATCTACATCATTCTTCACATCTTCCACAGAATTTTTCAGAACCCATCCTCGAAGTTCATGATGTGATGGACGTTGAAAACCCGATCCCCCAGAAGCAATCGCTTCAACCATCTGCTCAAAATATATCGAGTTCACGGCATCAAAAGGAGCACCGATATCATACAAAAACCTTCCTATCGCCATATGAATTCGATTGTCCACCTTTGTAGGAAACAATGTATTTTTCTCCATGGGGGCAACAACAGGTTCAGGCTCATAGTTCGTATTATAAACCACCACAGCCGGATTCTGATTCTGATTCTTAGTAGTTCTAATCTTCTTCCTTCTCTCTACATTTCTACTCATTCCTTCACCGGGCGAATGAAACATCTGTCCCGAGACCGAATTCTGTTCCATTGGATCATGAACTCCAATAGGCTGCACATGCACCCCATGATGATTAACATCCATCTGATTATTACCACCATTCAAAACAGTAGCTAAAGGATTAACATTCATAATCTCCTCCTCAATCTTCTGTCTCTTCCTCTTCTTCACAACAACACCATCCAAACTCTGCTGCATATGTTGCCTTACATCAGCAGGAACACTACTACACATTGAAGCATTACCTTTCTGACAAGCAAGGTGTTCCTTAAACCTATGAATCCCACCACCTTTGAAAAACTTGAGACAATAATTGCATTTAAGTTGCACTTTTTCACCATTCTTGAATAACTGACAATGCTTCCATGCTGGGTCGTGTTTTTGTGATGTAATTGGTACTGGTTCAAGATTTTGCTCCATTGATCAATAATCACTTCAAAACAGAACAACACAAGCACATTTTAATGACCCAATTTGTTTAATCAATCCCTAAAGTGATAAATCATTATAAAGTTTTAATCTTTGAAGCATAAACTTTGAGTTTCATAGATAAAAAAAACGGAAATTTAAGAAGTGAAAAGAGTTACGAGGAGGAAGAAAGAAAAGAACATACCGGTTTATTGAATCGATTTGGGAGAGGAGAACCGTGATGTTGGACCGGTTAGGGTTTGGTTTTGAATGGATCCGGTTTCGGCGGTAAAATGGTGGTAACTGAACCGGTTTAAGAGTGAAATGGAAGAACCGATATTCGTGCCGATCCTCTCCTCCGAAGCCGGTCGGTCTTCTGATGCGAGTATGTTTTTGTGCGTTTTCTCACTGGTTTACCCTAAAAACCCAAACCCATTTTTCATCACATATATATATATATTTCTTTTCAGAGTTTATTTTTTATTTATATACTTACAAATTAAAATTAATTAATAAATCGACTCACCACTTCTAACTTCTAAGAATTCTGCTCTTTACCCAAATGGTTTCGCTCATTCTCAAGTGAAATTCCATATTTACCCTTACGCAAGTTAACTCACGTAATGTGAGTTAACTTGCGCCAGTTATAAGAGTAGCGTGACTTAAATCACGCTACGTTACTTAAGTCAGTTAAGAGCAACACAGCAACGTAGAACCTCATTTCCAACTTCTTCAAAACACGAAAATTCAACCCCAAAATCTGAATTTCATCGTTCTTGCGTCATTCAAACCAAATTTCGTCCACAACATCAAGTAAGTGATTATTATCCTAATTCTTTGCATTGTTTTGGTTGAAAATTTTGAATTTTTGTAGAAAATTAACATTTTTAGGTTTTTTTAAATTTTGCATGCATGTTAGTTTTGATGATTGTTAGTGACCAGATAACTTAGGAATTGTTGTTTAGATATTGTTTAGGGTACAATGTGGTAGTTTAGGGTTTAGAAATTGTTAGATTACATAGTTGTTTGAAAATTGCACACTACGTGTTCGGTAAAATGCCTCAATGATATTTTTTTTGTTTTTTTGGATTAATGATGTAATTAGTTGGAATTATGTTTGTTAATATTGATTATAGTTGGAAAGGTGAGTTTAAAACTCTCCTCTGGGAAAATCCTCTCATTAAGTAATGTTCTTCATGTGCCTCATATGAGTTATAATTTAATATGAGTTATAATTTGGTGTCTGTATCTATATTGAGCAAAGCGGGTGTAACCGTTAGTTTTGAATCCGACAAAGTTTTACTTTCAAAATGTGGGGGCTTAATAGGCAAAGGATTTTATAGTAATGGTTTATTTGTGTTGGATATCTCTACAATTATCAATAAAAATATTTCATCTGCATGTTTGGTTGATTCATATGATATTTGGCATGCTAGATTATGACATATTAGTTCTTCATATGTTTTTAAATTAGATCGTCTTGGTATAATTTCTCTTGGTGATAAACAACATGATAAATTTGATGTTTGTGTTGAATGTAAATTAACCAAAAAGACATGTCCACCTGTGCAACGTGAATCTAATTTGCTTGATTTAATTCATACTGATTTAGGAGATTTAAAGCAAACTCCAACAAGAGATGGTAAATGTTATTATGTGACTTTTATAGATGATTTCTCTAGATACACTAAGGTTTACTTATTAAGGCATAAAGATGAAGCGTTTGATATGTTTTTATCTTAGAAAGTGGAAGTAGAAAATCAATTAAATAAGAAAATTAAAAGAGTTAGATCTGATCGTGGTGGTGAGTATATTTCATTTAATGAAATTTTGATTATTGATGGTTTTTCCTCCATTGAAGTTGATAAATGTGTTTATGTTAAATCTTTGGAGGGAGAACATGTTATTATATGCCTATATGTTGATGACATGCTCATTTTTGGTACTTGCATTGATATTGTGATCACAACTAAATCTTTTCTTTTATCTAAGTTTGATATGAAAGACATGGGCGAAGCAAGTGTTATTTTAGGAGTAAGAATCATAAGGAAGGGTTATAGCATAATACTATCCCAACAACGTTATGTTGAGAAACTTCTTAAAAAGTTTGGTCATTCTGACTCTAATCCTGTGAGTACCCCTTATGATTCTAACTCTAAATTGGTGAAAAATAGAGGTGATCCCGTTAACCAGAATCAGTATGCTCAAGTAATTGGGAGCTTACTGCATTTGATGAACTTTTCTCGACCTGATATTGCATATGCAGTAGGACGTTTGAGTAGATATACTCATAACCCGAGTCAGGATCACTGGCAGGCACTTGCTAGACTTATGAAATATTTGAAAGGTACCATGAATTATCGTATTGTATATAGTGGATTTCCCGCTGTACTAGAAGGGTATAGTGATGCTAACTGGATCTCTGATTCAGATGAGACAAAATCTATTAATGGTTATGTATTCACACTAGGTGGTGGTGCGATTACATGGAGATCAGCTAATCAAACAATAATTGCTAGATCAACTATGGAGTCAAAGTTTGTAGCTCTAGAGTTGACTGGTAGTGAAGCTGAGTGGTTAAGAAATTTTTTGGTAAGTATTCCTTTAGGAACAAAACCAACACCATCAGTGTCAATTCATTGTGATAGCCAATCGACTATAGCCATTGCAAAGAATACATCTTACAATGGCAAAAACAGACATGTACGTATGAGACATAATGTAGTAAAGCAATTGCAAAAATATGGAACTATATCGATCGATTATGTGAAGTCAGAAGTGAATCTAGCTGGTCCACTAACAAAGCCTCTAGGAATGAAATTAATATGTAGAACATCGAGGGGAATGAGACTTGAGCCAATTGAAAACGACAAGTAATGGTAACCCAACCTTTGTGATTGGAGATCCCATGAAGAAGGTTCAATGGGAAAAACAAATTACTTGTTAGTTCTGTTAGCACTGAATTTTTTCCGTCCCTTTCCTATGGTGTATGATATTGGATGTGAGAGTGCTAATCTATATAAAATTGAGGGGTAAGCTTAAAAGGATTTTAATGATTACCATAAGCCCTTATGGGTGGTGTGTGGTTGGAGCATGCACTAGATGAAATCACCTATATGAGTGTCAAGTGGGGCCGCTTGCATGAGACTGTGGCGGGTCTCTAGAGCACTCATGAATACCAGGCACGCGCATGGCCTAATAGCGCACAACGGCGTAACGGCATGAATTGTGGGGTGTAATGTGACTGTGAGACCTCTAACACATAACAAGTGTTTTGGGTTCCATAGCTTGCTAAACCAATTCACTGTGTGTTAAGTCTTATTAGTCTAGGACAGGTTTCATAGCTTGCTATATTGTTCCGATGCATTACATCTACCGATGTTTACTCAGGAAAATTATTTTATTCTTTCATTTTAACTTTTGAAATATGTGGGGGATTGTTATATTTTTATACTATTTATTATATTTCAAAAGCTATAATTTTCATGCTTTATTTCTTATTGATATGACCAAAAAATTAACTATGTTTTACTAGGTCAATGAGTGAGTTAATTTCCAACGTGTTAATGCCTTTTATATTCATTTCCATTACTTTTAAATAGTGTGCTTAATGTGTAACGGTTTAGCTATTTATTAGCAACGGTATTGGCATATACAGAGACATGTTTTCCTCACTTCAATTATGCTATCAGTATGAAAAGAAAGCAATTGGTTTTTCTACTTTGCTGACTACCTCACAAAATAAATAAAAAATTGTTTTCTTCTCCTCCAATTTTCTAATTCCTGAGATAAATATTTGTCTGATTAAATTATCATTCTTGTTGTTCTGTAAACTCCATAACTAGGAGAAGGACCTTTTGAATCCTGGGGAGTTTGCGCACATTGATGCGGATAAATTCCAAGGACAGTCTTCGTGACGCCTCAGGTTAATACTAACGCATTCAATTGTGCAGGTTTACTTTCTAGTTTGTTTTGCAGAAATTGATTCGTTGTTATTTGAAGTTGCGGTGGCTGCATTGGTATTTGAAGTTGCGATTGTCGGCTATCATTTTGAAGTTGGTGTTGCGGTTGCTTTTTACGCATCAGGTACAACAGTTTCAAATTGACCACACGAGTGAATGTCAAAAGAGTCAAACCTTGTTTAAACCTGGACCTTACACCAAAAATTGCAAAAAGACAAACTAAATATAGAGGCATTGTTAACTCCCATCAATAACAATCTAAACACACACACATACACCCTTTCATTTTAATTTGTATGTTTTTAATTCAATTTAAGAATAAACACCCCTCCCCTAAAAAAATTGTTTCGGTTTCATATATCATGTATTTATTTAATTTTATTAAGTATTAAAAATAATAATTATATGCATGAGTCGGGGTTCGAACCCCGGACACTTCATTTTTCCACAATTTAATTGTATGAGCTCTAGCCACCCGGCTACTTCACCAAAAAAAGAAATTGAAAGGGACCAAAAAATAGTATTTTTAGTGTTTTTTTTTTTTGTGTTAACCTTCCAGTACAGAACAAAAAAAAAACTCTAGTGATATGGAGTTCGGCAAGAAGGAAAATAAAGTGGGACAAAAATATTTTTAATAATTGGCTCGGGACCTGAGAGTGTGCTCTCCTTGAGGTCTTAGATTCGATTATCTCTGGTGTCAATTTGGGTGGGCTAAACGTGTTACATAATAAATGACAGAAAATATATCATATCCACAACAAAGTTTACAATTTTTATCACTCATTTACATGTTGTATTATAGGCTCATTATTCTATTATTAATCTCTGGTTTAAAATATAATTAATAAATAAATAAATTAAATCATTTCCTTTCACTCAAAAATATATAAATAAAATCATTTCATTGTTCATTTATCTAATTATTAATCTCTATTGAATTTTACTATGTTATATATATCATATCACTGCCAAAAATATCTTAACAAAAAGAGTATATTTGTGTTGTGAGATGTTATCAAACGAAGATATTAAACGTGATGGAGAAATTATAGAAGTAGTGCTAGGTGGAAAGCAATGAAAGGGTTCCCAGTCTCAGATTCCGCAAACGGTTATCAAACACATAATGCACAAAATGGCTAAAAAGAAGGAAACAAATGGCAACCACGTTCATATGCACCTATATATGACTCACTTTCACACTCTATACCTCATCAAAGAGCTAAGCACAAACGGTTACACATTTCCAAAACCCAAAATGACTACTTCCTTGATTTTCTTCTGCTTTCTACTCTCCATCTCTGTCACAGTCTCAGGTACTCTTCTAGCTACTCTTCACATTTTTTTATGCACATATATATATTCTATGAAACCTTCTCTCTATACATCACTTTCTTCACCACTTTATTAATTAATATTACATTACTTTACTAATATTATTACATGATTTACATCATATATGCATATGCTTCCTTCACTTTATAATCTTGCATGAGTTTAAATATATGAAATAGTGAAATGGACACCGAACATCACACAAACACATAAACACTAATAATAATTTGATTGTTTCGGAGTTAGGCATCATATAGCTTAATACATGCATGCCTTCAATTAGAAGTGTCGATGTTATTTTTTTATTTGAGAACTTATGTTATTTGTGTTAACATATTAGGTGTTGTTACGGATGGAAACGGGACACAACTCATACTTGTAAACAACTGCAAAGAGAGTGTATGGCCAGGAATTCTTAGCAACGAAGGACACCCTACAATCAAAGACGGCGGATTTCACCTTCCAAGCGGCGAAGAAATTGTCCTCCAACTCCCTAATCACTGGGCAGGAAGAATCTGGGGCAGACAAGGCTGTTTCTTCCACGAAACAACAGGAAAAGGCACATGTCAAACCGGAGACTGCGGAGGCCAACTGAAATGTAAGGGAATTGGTGGTGTTCCTCCAGCTACACTTGTTGAAATGACACTCGGAACCTCACATTCACCTTTGCATTACTATGATGTTAGTTTGGTTGACGGTTTTAACCTTCCAATGTCAATGAAACCTATTGGTGGTGGTGTTGGTGGTGGTGTTGGTTGTGGCATTGCTTCTTGTCAAGCTGATTTGAATGGTTGTTGTCCCTCTCAACTTGTTGTGAAGCATAATGGGAAAGTTGTGGGGTGTAAAAGTGCTTGTTTGGCTACAAAATCAGATAAGTATTGTTGCACTGGTGAATTTGCTGATCCAAAGATTTGCAAGCCTACTATGTTTGCTCGTGTTTTTAAGAGTGTTTGTCCTCGTGCTTATAGCTATGCTTATGATGATGCAACTGGGCTTATGTCTTGTTTGGCAAATCGTTATGCCATTACATTTTGCCCTCCATGATGTTATTTTTTGCAGCAGTTTGTTCTTCTGATATGTCATTTGTGACAATTTTTGTTTTTGCTTTTGCTTTTTCATAGGACTTTATCGTCTAGGATTTTGATTCTGTCATGTAATCCCATTTTATATTAGAACTCAGTTAACAAACAAGGATTTTTCATAAGATTGTGTTCTATAATTCTGTTGGATTTGACTAGGATCAGCATATTGCACTTTTTTATATAGAAAAATATGACTGTTAATTATAAAATTTATAAAAAGAAAATATAGAGTTTGTAAAAAAATAATAATATATATAGAGAAAACATGGACAAAATGATTTTGTATCTTTTTTCACAAATGTAGTATGACCCTATTAATAACTTAATAAGACAAAGATGCGCATGGCAAGTAATGTTGTAATCTGTATAGGACACACTTCTACTTAAATTTGGGAGGTGAACTTGTTTGGAACAACATCATTATATGACTCTTGTCCTAACGAGACCAAACCACATAAATAGCAAAAAAACAAATACACATTTTCACTGACTTAAATCATACAGTACATCAATATTATAGAACCATGATAGCAATAGAATTATGACCTATGATAGTTGATGGCTATTAATCCCTTGATATTTCCCTTTCGAAGATGCATGCTCCCATTTAACATGAACTTCCCCACAAAAATTCCAACCTTGGGGTTGTAAATGTCGACATGAGAAAATAGATAGGTAGATGATAATTGATATTGATAATGATGATGGAACTGGTGGGACAAGGGGTGTCACTGGAGAAGCTTGAACCTTGACAACTTTTAATAGCAAAATCTGAGGGGTGAGCACTACACAACTTATCATTTTGGTTTATTTTAGATATACCGATTGCGAAACAAAGAAAACAACAAGCTGGAATAGCTCAGTTGGTTAGAGCGTGTGGCTGTTAACCACAAGGTCGGAGGTTCAACCCCTCCTTCTAGCGTTTTACTATTTATTTTCCCATTTTTATACTTTTTTTTTACTTAATTTCTTTCACTGAAAATACAAACAATCAATCAGCAGTTTCGTATATTTTCTTTCTTTGGTTTTGTTTAAGTTCAATATTTTTAAAAAAATATTTAATTAATTTCTAAACACTTTTTCTTTGGATGCAACTTGAAATATTTTTTTTTAAGGATGTCATGTGAAATAAGTCTTTTCCTTACCTTTTAAATAATTTAAAGATTCATGAATTCAAAGACATAGTTATAAATTGTTTAAAAAAATTCCCTCAAAAGAAAAATGATTTAAAAGATTAGGTCTCTAATTTTTTGTTGTTTGATTCCCTCAAAAAATAAAAATTGTTGTTTGAACTTCAATCAAAACATCTTATCTAACAATTTTGTTGTTGTTTTCAGTTGAGTTAGGTTTGTGGACAAAATACGGTAAATACCATTTTTTTATGAGAATAAAAGTAAAAATTGTAATTTTGTAATGATATGAAATCACATTTAACCAATTTTTAAGAGCAATGAATTGAAACCACAAATAATAAATGTTAGTTTGATTAGAAGAGAAAGAAAAAATTATTAAGAAAAAAATTATCTTTTTCTTTTCTTTTTCGGGTGGCGAGGGTATGAATCACTGACCTTGCATATATTATGTATTGTTTCTATCAACTGAGTTAAGCTCACGAGTACCAACTATCTTCTAACACTAAAAAATATACTACTCTTGTTCAAGTTAATATAATTTCTACCAAACTAATCCTTATTATTCATTCTTTCTCAAATATTTTTTTTTAGAGAGAATCAAACATAAGATTTTGTAGAGGAACACACTCGCAATCCCAAGTCAATACCACAATTCATAGAATATACGTGGTTGGACAACTTTTGAATTGTTAAAATATTTTTTCTCTATATGCTAAGTTAAAATATTTTCTCTCTATATGCAAACTTTTCTCAATTTTTAAATACATTTATAAAATCAGACTGATATATGGAATGTTTATTTTTGTAGATATAGAAAAATAATAATTTTCATTAAAATCAAATCCAATTTTGACTAAATTTAAAGCATATCCTTTTTCAATTTCATTTAATATCAAAGCATATCCTTTGAAATCCCAACATTAATTAAATATTTAAAACAAAGGCGCCATCTAAACAAAATCCCGTAAACATAACAAAGCTCAACCCGCTGGCTTGATTCACATTCATCCAGCCGATACCGAGAAAACGTTTACCTATCTGTCGTTTCGATACCATCCAACTGCATAACTCCACGTGTCACATAAATAAAAGCGTTGTAGACACGCCAACAAATCAATACGCGCTTTCTCTGTTATCTTCGACACATCAATCTTCTCTCCCAGAAACCCATAACCCTTACAATTTCATTTCAACTATTTTTTTCAAATCTTTTCTCCCCTTGTCAAAAATAAATAAAACCATATCTCTAAGAGATCCGGTTATTATTATTATTATTACTAGCGATTAGACGGGCACTGAGATATGTCAGAGACAACATCTTATTGGTGTTATAGATGCAATCGTTTTATAAGATTAGGCAGACAGGAAACCGTCGTCTGCCCTGATTGCGACGGCGGTTTCCTCGAAGAAATTGAACAACCGCCACAAGTTGATTCCCGCCGCCGACGTTTTCCAGCCGCTGCCATGTACATGATTGGTCAACGTCCAAATTCAGATCATAATCATAATAATAATTCTCGTCCACCTTCTTCCCTCCGTAGAACCCGCCGCAACGGTGGTGACCGGTCACCTTTCAATCCGGTCATTGTCCTCCGTGGCGGTGGGTCCACAGAGGCAGCCACCGAAGGTGGTGGAGGAGGAGGAGGAGGAGAGAGCCGTGGATTTGAGTTATTTTATGATGATGGTGCTGGTTCTGGTTTAAGACCATTACCACCAAGTATGTCAGAGTTTCTTCTTGGATCTGGTTTTGATAGATTGTTGGAACAGCTTTCACAGATTGAGATCAATGGTATTGGAAGATATGAACATCCACCAGCATCAAAAGCTTCTGTTGATTCATTACCAACTCTTGAAATTGATAATACTCATTTGGAGATGGAATCACATTGTGCTGTTTGTATGGAAGCTTTTGAGTTAGGTACTGTTGTTAGAGAAATGCCTTGTAAGCATATTTATCATCCTGACTGTATTTTACCTTGGCTTGCGCTGCATAATTCGTGTCCCGTTTGTCGACATGAGTTACCGACTGATTCTGATGCTGGAAATGGTAATCAATTGCAATCGCAATCGCAATTGCAATCGCGGTCCCAGGTGGAGTCGCAATCGGTTGGTTTGAATGAGGAAGAGAGTAATATTGGGTTGACTATATGGAGATTGCCTGGTGGTGGTTTTGCTGTGGGGAGATTTTCAGGTGGGAGGAGAGGTGCTGAGAGAGAGTTACCTGTTGTTTATACTGAAATGGATGGTGGGTTTAATAATGGGGGTGAACCTAGGAGGATTTCTTGGTCATCTAGAGGGAGTAGAGGAAGAGAAAGAGGTGGTGGTTTGAGAAGGTTTTTTGGGAGTTTCTTTGGTTGTTTTGGTGTTGGTGGTGGAGTTGGGAATCATAATCAACGGTCTGTTTCGGGTAGAGAGTTGAGGTCTGTGAGGACTAATTCGTCGCATTCTTCAAATATGGATCCCTCTCTGCGTTCTCGAAGGACTTGGTCTATGGATGTAAACAGTGGAATGAGATCATGGTGAATTAACTTATTGGGAAGGCTAAAAAACTTAACTTTGTTTTTTTGCTTCCTGAATATATGTTGGTCAAAGTCGAAGTACATAACGATTAACAAGAATGAATGAATACAAGGTGCACAATGCATCAATTGTGACATTTTCTGCTGCAGATATACGATAAAATTACGTGGGAGCTTAATTTTGTAATGTTGGATGGAAAATTGTAATTGTAAGATTCATCATTCAGCTGTATTAGCAATTGTCAATGGGGATGTGAAGCAGCAGCAATGGAAGAAAAGCCGGAAAATAATGGAGGGGAACTTAGTAGAATGACGATCGGTGCGGTATTTGTCTATCTTTTGTGGGGGAAAGGGGTGGGGGCATGATGATCAGTACCTTATTCTTACATTGATAATGAAATGATTCAACTGAATCACATAAGCACCTTCATATTGTTTATTATTTTGTGTTTCTTCTCATCATTGATAAACTTAATCTAGCTTCAGTTTTATGATCTTTCAAATTATGCTTGTTTGTATTCCTTGGTACCTTCAAGAATACATTATTCAAAGGCGTGATAAGCACACTGCCTTGAATTGATTGTCGCTGGTTTTTCTGCTAGAAGGTCTCCAAATCACCATTAAGCAAAGCAATCGATAATTCGATATTATGGTTCAAGTCTACATTTTGTTCGATTTTGTTTATCTCTAGTATGTTCTGCTTTAGTTTGCGTTTGTTTATCCGATTTGTCTGCTTTAGTTCGCATTTTATCTATCCGATTTGTGTCGAATGACTAATGAAACATTAAACAAATTTGCGTTTTGATGTACTAGTATTTTGCTTCATGGAGGCTATTAGGATCAAATTACTTCAACTATGATTAGTTGACTCTACACATTTTGAGCATGTGCATTCAGCAGTATGATTGCAGAATAGAAACTTAACTTAAGCCACTTGATTCTTTTTAGTTTTCATATTAGCTATTATAATAAAGGAAATGTTAACCGGTGCCCCTGGACACTGGTTAAGGAGTCAAATATGATAGTATTTGCATTGAAAGTCGTGTAGTCAATGCATTAAAAGCTTAAAAAGTGTTCTTTTTGAGTTAAAATTCCTCTTTTGGTTAACAAGACCCTTATAATAATCATTGACATAATTTTTTTAACAGATTTTAGAACTTATCACAGGTTAATGCACCAGCCAATGTATTCTTAATCTTTAGACAAGTATAAGCTTATACGTATCTTATTTCTTTGAGAGTTCCTATAGGCAATTACAACTTGCCAAACCTCTTAAGTGATTGCAAGAAAACTAAAAATAAACAAATGTGTGCAATTGATGTACATGATAAGTGCCATTCTTATGTCATGTTACTTGTTTTGGCAAAGTAAAAAAGAAGGGGTTCTATATAAGTTTCTGAGTTGTATACGTTTGGGATAACATAACATAACACTATTATTGGTGAAGATAGCTCAGTTCTGGTGGTGTGGTGACCAAACTAGTTGGCGTGTTGTGCGTAGGAACCAAATGTGTACACAGCTGGAGATAAGTTGAGTTCGTTTTTAGCAAGAAGAAGAAAATAATTGCACGTGTAGTGCTGGATGTGGATGGATACTTTATTAGTTCATTTTGCACTTGCACGCCATTCAAGTCCCAATAATTTCACCACATGCATTTTTTTATTTTCAAAACTATTTTTTTTAGGAATAGAACTGATTATTCTCTTTCAGAATATGTATTCTTTTAACACGTATACAATACTAGCATTTTCCTTTTATTTATTTATAAAATAAAATGTATTTAAATACAACTTTTTTTTTGGTAAGAAACCTTAATAATCTTCGGCAATCAAGTAGTTTCAGAGTATCTCACATGCTCTCACATTTGATCTCGTTGAATAGGTTGGTCCAATTATCAAAATCAAAATGATGCTTTTATTGTAAGAAATCCAAAAATTGGGAAAGAATCTTATACAGTATGATGCAGTCGTTAAGGTAACATTACTTGCTGGTGGTACTACTACTACTAGACTAGTGTCATTGTTTAGGATCTTTTCATTAAGAAGCTAGCTACTATAACCATCATAAATATACCCAACTTTTAAGCAATTTCTTTTGACAAATTGTTCACAATTTCTTTAGATTATTGAAGTATTCGAATCCTTGTATTTAGGATTCCTCATCTCCTTTCCCATTATTAGTGGACTACGAGAATAAAAGTATATACGAGGGACAACAATTGAGGGCTGTGTGAGTTGTAATTTAAAATCATGAGACCTTTTTTATTGGGTAGTGATATTTGAAACAACCATTTTTTACAACTATCATAACAACTTCTTTGTCTACTATTTTTATTGGTCAAAAACAATGGAGAGAGAAAAGAAAAGAGAGAGAATAAAAACATAATGTGAGTATGAAATAGACTTGTAAAAGATTTGTTATATAATGATTATACAAATATCATTTCTCTTTTTTATTTTCCTTCGTAAAGCAAGTTATCACTTTTCTTTTGAGGACAAATTTCTAGCCACGTTTAATACAAGAATACCACTATTCCAAATATTGATATTTTGGAAAAATAAAGCTTAGGAAGTGATGTTTTTTATTTAAATTTGGTACATACAAATTTCAGTAAGGACATGGTCCAATGTGTCTGATCTGTCGTCATCTAAAACCGGTTGTTACCATTAGTCAAATAGTTGTCTGAATGTCTAAAAAAGGGGTGGTTCATATTGGAAATATTTATGAAAGATGTTTTGACACTAAACTTACTCGCATTTCTAGTAGTTTTAATAGTATAGGGAATTAAATTTACCTAAATGATTTGATATTGATAAGATATTTGTAAGGAGCAGGTGATCTTTCTAAATCAATATTGTCACTATAAACACGTTAACTTGGCGGCTTGTTACTTATCTAGAGTCTAATCTATTTTTTTCACTTAGGATTTTGTATTTCTTCGACTTTTTCCAGCGATGTTTTGACACTAAACTCAGTTACATTTCTTACAGTTTTCCAGCTTGCTCAACCAGTATTGATCCTGAGATATTCGATGTCTTGAGCCAACTAAAATAATGATGCTCCTATCTTAATTATATTATTAGATTTTTTTATAAAAAAACAAAATTAAGTTGCAAAGTTACAAAAATAAAAATATAAATAAAAGGCAAATTTATTAATCTATAATAATATTAGTATAGTTATGTCAAAAAAAATAATATTAGTATAGTTATGTACAATGAAGAAAAAAACAATTTCTGAAGAGGACAATTTTTTTAATACTTTATTTATCTCTTAGCCGAACTTCAAATTACTAAAACTTTTTTATCCTACGAACCGAAGGGGTCACACAAAAAATAGTAAATCCACTTCGTAACATATAAATAAGCCTAAGAAACATAAAACTATAAACTCACACTAACCAAGTCCCGGTCCCAATAGACAAATAATTTATTTATTTTTGTTGAAAAAAAAACGATCTAATTAAAACAAACATCTTAAATACTACTAAAAGAAGCTAGTCATTACAATATTTTTAAGGTCAAAGCCTGATTTACGACCTGTCATAAGTTTAGTTTTTAGGTTTGAGTCTGGTAGATGTCATGTTAGCAAGTTTAACATATTTCATATAAATATCTTTAATTAAGTAATGTGATCTAAATTTAATAGACTAGTGAACTAATAAATCAATGAGATTAAATTTTGTTTTGATATTTATTATGAATTTTTAGTGAACTTGATTATATATATATTTTTTGGTTACCTGAACTTTGATTATATATTATATCATATTTCAATTCTGATTTAATATAATATATTTAATATTCGAAAAATTAATGTACACTAATAAGTTTAATTTAGGGATAACGTTAACAAATTTATAATTTAATTCAAAGTATACAAAATATAATATACTAATGAATAATATTATTCATATTTACTTATGTAGGCCGACCGAATAAGCCTAAGAGGCTTTTTTAATGGCATGCGACCTGACCTTTTAAGCTTAATAGGTTTCTAAAAAGGTCTAGATCTTCTCTATTAAAAAAAATATATATTTGGTATGGCATGTCATAGGCTAAACCGTAGGCCCAAGTGGGTCGGCATGATCTATTCTCTTCCCTATTTTTTTTGAAGGAATTCTCATCCCTATTTGTTAATTAAAAAAAGATAAAACACAATAATATATCATTAATTTCAATTAAAAAATAATTTTAAAAATATTAGAATAATCACACATAATTGAGTTTTTCTCATTCCCATAATTTAAATGACTCTTGGATTCATGTATTTTGATCACATACAACACAACGAACTAGATGGATGAACCACCAAAGAATACATATCCTCCTTATTCTTCATGTATTTCAATCGGTGAATCATGCATTTCAACAATACCACCAACTTTGGGATGCAATGCACATCGTACAAGTTTCTTGTAAACTTGCAGCACTATAAATCCACCGCATCTCATAATCAAACAAGAGGCTCAGATTGTTCCTATACTCATTGAGTGGTTGAACAAAATATTGGCTCTGATCAGGGACGAAGCCAGGAAAATTTAGCGAGGGTGACGAAAATTGTAGAAAAAATAATAACACAACATGAATAGATGGAAACACTTTTACAATCTATTTTTTATCCAACTTAATTTAGTTTTTTGAAGAGTGATGGTGACACACACTCTAACACACCTTTTCAATACACACATTTTTACTGTTCATAATTCAAATGAGTTCCGTTAAATTATTATTTTATTTTGACACACAATTTCCTACATCGTATTTTGACACTGTATTTCATTGAGTGTGGATGTCTGAGATGAGAGAACGAACACATGAGGGAAGGGATTTTTTTTAAACAACTATTGGGACAACCTTGTTATTCTTTCATTTCATTGGTCAAAATCAATAGAGAGAGAAAAAGGAAGAGAGAGAATAAAAATATAATATGAGTATGAGAGAAAAGTTGTCAAAAGTTGTACCAAAATGGTTATACAAATGTCATTTCTCATACAAATATCATTACTATTTGTGTTTATGTTAACAACAAAGGGAGTATTAGTTGATGTTAGCTACAAAACATTGCTCAAGAGAAAAAAGATACCCACAAAATAAAATGACAAAAAGCATTAAACTAACTCCTTATTTTATTTTACTTTTAGAAAAAAGTTAAACTAACTCACTGAAATTAACGGCAGAGATAATCACACATGAAACTTAGAGAAACATGCTACAAAGTCCTAAGCTAACATCAAGTTTCCTCTTATTCTTACTAGGTATTCGACTCGTGCGTTGCACGGGTTTGATTAAAATATTCTTAAACTTATTATTATCTCGTCCTGCGAATATAGAATATAGAGTAGATAAAAATTACTTTTGATGTAAACAGTGTGTCATTCACCGCTATTTGAAATCAATAGAAATTAATAAAAATTTGTTTTAATATATTTTCTTTGTTTACATTTATTTTAATACATTTATGGATTTTAGAAAGAAAAAAATTATGAATTATATTCTAATTTGAGTCAATAAAATTATTTTACATAAAGACTCTAAGTTTAGACTACTTAAATATATTGTAGTTTTATTTTTTTAATATATTATACTTAATTCATAAATAGAAGTCTCATTTATCCTCTTCTCCTTCCTTCAATTTTTTTTCTCTTCTCCAAATTCACAAGAAAATATTATCATTTTTAAATCAAGTAACAAAAGGAAATAAGAAAACTAGAAAAGTAGACTAATAAACTTTATATCAATAAAAAATAGGGCTAGAATACGTGGTCAATCTAAGAGTTATAAATGAAAATAGAAACTTACTAAACAATTGTAAGTTTGTAACTAATTAACCAATTTATTCATTAAAAAAATTTCATTAATATAATGAGCGAGTAAATTATCATAGCTAAGGAATATGAAAAATAGTAGTTCAAAGGTTGGTGTGACAAAGTCTTTATAAAAATATAATAAGACTTTAGTAATTAATTAAAATGTAACTAATAAATTTATTAATATAATTATTTTAATTTGTAACTTACAACCTTTCATTAACCTTTATTCAAATGTTATTAATATTTTAAGAAATATAATTATTTTTTGGCTAAATATATTATTTGAGTGATCATTTTATTTTGTTCATTTGTAACATTTTTCTACAAAAAATTATTTTGACATTCTGTATTTTATTTCACATAACATTTAAATATCTAAGTTGCAAAGTTCATGAGAAAAATATTATTATTTAATTTTTTTGAGGGAAAAAAATTAAATAATAATATTTTTCTCAAAAATATTATTATTTAATAAACTCTAACATTTTTGTGTTCTATATTTTTCAAAAGTATATAAACATGATAAATAGATAAAATATACTTTCCCCAACAAGGTGCTCCCTTCTTCAAAAAAAAAAGAAGATAAAATATACTAAAAATATAAGTGTGCAAATAAAAACAGATTTTTTTTATAAAAAGAAAATAAATATAGATGATAATAATTATCACTATGTTCATATAAACTAAATTGAAAAATTAAAATAATTCATTAAAATTCATATTTATAAATTGTTGAATTTTATCCAAACTATTTGGTCGATCTAAAAGGAACTTGAGTCTCTATCATGTCATAGAAACCAAAGAATAGCCAAGAGATGAAGAGTAAAAAAGAGAAGAAAAATTATAATACCAGATTGAATAGCTACCATCGAATAGTTTCTTAGTGTGATGATGAACAACCATTTTTCATAAACTTATTCTTGAGCAATAAGGATGCAACCAAATTAAAATAAAAGTATCATTTATATTCTTTTCTTAATTCACATGCACATTAAGGAATAAAATAAAATATGAAAGAAAGTCGGAAAAATAGACTAACAAATATCATATAAATAAATAAAAAGTAGAGCTTAAATATTTGACCAATCTAAGAGTAACTTGACTCCCTATCATGTCATAGAAACCAATTGATAATCAAGAGATGAAGAGTCTAAGTAAGTAGAAAAACAGTAATACAAAATTGAAGATGTTCTATCCAATTATTGCTTGAAAGTGACGATGAACAAAATCCAAAATTTGGTGCAAAAAATCACATATTTATATACACAATCTTTTTCAATGTAGGACAAATAGTCTCATTAGTAGAAACTAAAAATATTGAGATCATATTAGTGGTTGTATGTATAATGAGTGAGTGAATGTTTGTAGTTAAGAAATATAAGTTATGGAATACAAAAAACAATAGTTGTTCAAAGGTTAATAATAATGTAATAAAAATGAATCCATTGGAGTTTATGATTCATAAACACATAAAGAATGTGTGAAGCTTTTTTAGATATGTCATATCGTCACAATTCTAGCTCATAGATGGCTCAAGTTTCCTTGTTTTAGCATAGAGTAAAATGGTTTTTTAGAGATGCCACATCATCACAATGGAAGCCTAAGAATAGTTCAAGTTTCTAATTTAAAGATATATAGATAATGATGTGAACCACATGTTTTTTTTTTTTAGGGATGTGAACCACATGTTTTGTTGTACAATTAAAGATGAATAACATTCAAGTGTTCATTCATCACGTTTGTTATATATGATAGGTATAAACTCAAATCAAATATTTATAGGTTAAATATGTTTTGGTCCCTATAAATATTTCAATTTTTTGTTTTAGTCCCTCTAAAATTTTCCTTCAACTTTTAATCCCTATAAAATTTTCAATCTTCATTTTTGGTCCCTCTTTTAGAGTAAACTCATATGTAGAATTCATATTTTTTAATAAAAGTTTCCAGAAAAATTCAAAATATTATAAGAATCACTCCCAAAAAAAATTAGAATTTTTTAACAAAACACGAATTTAATATGAATTTTTACGGTTAAAAATTCATATTTAATTTGTGTTTTGTTAAAACATTCTAATTTTTTTTAGGAATTTTTATTTAGAATATTTTACACATTTTTGCACAATTTCATTAAAAAAAATACAAAAATTAAATTAAAAATAGGGACCAAAAGTAGTGATTGAAAAATTTATAAGGACTAAAAGTTGAAGGAAAATTTTAGAGGGACTAAAACGAAAAATTGACATATTTATAGGGACCAAAAACATATTTAACCAAACATTTATTTATCTTATAAATATAGGTAGATTGATAGATAGATAGATAGATATATTATATATTATTATTATTATATTTGCTTTGTTTGGGTTATTTAGAAGGAAATGAATAACCGTGTCTTCCAAAATACGGCTTCTAATTCTTCTATTTTAATTGAAAAAGTTAAATTGAACTCATTCTTGTCGTTGAAATCAAAACATACGGCATTTATCTATAGTTATCATAATTGGTGGAAACATCCTCTTCTTTGTATGGGTGTCCACGAGTAATCTTTTAGCCTGTTTTGCTGGTGCTTTCATAATTTCAGCACCTTGATGTTGTAAATATTCTTGGGTGGTTTACTTTTTGCACGACTTGTGCAGGGTAAATCAATTTTGTTTTTAATATATCTCATTTTAGTTTGTTAAAAAAAACTTGAGCTATCCATGAGCTAGAATTATGATGATGAGGCATATCTAAAAATGTTTCACACATTCTTTATGTGTTTATGAATCGTAAACTCCAATCCGTTCATTTTTATCACATTAACCTTTGAACTACAAGTTTTTGTATTTCATAACTCATATTTCGTAACTGAGAACATTAACTCACTCACTACATATACAATCCACTAATATGATCTCGATATTTTTAGTTTCTACTAATGAGACTATTTGTCCTACATTGAAGAAGATTGTGTGTATGAACATGTGATTTTCTGCACTAAACTTTGGGTTTTGTTCATCACCAATTTCAAGCAATAGTTGGATAAAACATCTTCAATTTTGTATTACTGTTATTCTACCTCACTTTAACTCTTCATCCCTTGATTATCAATTGGTTTCTACGACATGACATGGAGTCATACTCCTAGATTTGTCAAATATTTAAGTTCTATTTTTAGTTATTTATATAATGTTTGTTAGTCTATTTTTTTGACTTTCTTTCGTACTTTCTTTTATTCCTTAATGTGTATGTAATTTTTTTTATGTGAATTAGGAAAAGAAGACAAGGGATGCTTTTATTTTAATTTTGTTGCATTGTTGTTGCTCAAGAAGAAGTTTATGAAAAATCGTTGTTTGTCATCACTTTCTCTAATAAACTATTGGATGATACGTCTTTAATTTTAATTTTGTTGCATTGTTGTTGCTCAAGAAGAAGTTTATAAAAAATGGTTGTTCATCTACACTTTCTCTAAGAAACTATTGGATGGTACCTCTTCAGTTTGATATTATAATTTTTCTTCTCTTTTTTACTCTTAATCTCTTGGATATTCTTTGGTTTTTATGACATGGTAGAGACTGAAATTACTTTAAGCACATTGTGCGCTATCTTTTGAATGTTTTGTAATGTCTTTAAACACAATCTGTGTCTTTTATGCACTTCTATGCAATGACTTATGCACTATTATGTTATGACTAATGCACTTTATGTGCTATTTTCTTAAGTCATTTATGCAATCTTAAGCTATTTACTTAAGTATTAATCTTAATGTTACTAATGCACTTGTTCATTCAGAAATCCTAAAGTTAAATCAGAAGGTAACAAAATAAAAATATTTCATTCATTAATACCAAGCATTACATCATACTAGTTATAGATGTTACAAAAGGTCATATTTCAACACATTACATTACAACAGATTACATAAACTTCAAAATACCCAAGAAGAAAAATCCATGACAACATCAGTGAAACAATTAGGCCAAAGCTTTTGCTTCTTTCATATTGCAACTTTTTCTTTGTTTTTAGGTGCTTGGTTGAGGAACTCTCAGTCCCATATACCTTGCCTAATTCTTTTCCAAATTCTTTTCCAACTTCCTCTCCAATTGCCTTGCCAAACACCCTTAGATATTCAGATATCATTGCACAGTTCTTGCAACCATCTTCAACATTCTTACAAGGCAGATTCACCATGTTGTTGCTTCCAACATCGTAGCCATTTGAACCTTTTGAACCCATATTTTGCAATGTGCAACCAAGTTTAGTGTCACTGTTATTTGTAGCGAATCTTTTCAACAAGGCTTTCACTTTTGGTGTTTCTAGCTCATCATCCCACAAGAACAACTTACAATGATCTTCATTATACACCAAAGAATTACAACAGATTTAGAGGACGAGAAGAGGAAAACAAAATTAAAAAAATTACCTCCCAAAATTACAGCATTTACAAAATTTCCTCTTTGGGTTTTCATCTGTGTTTGATACCCACGTTCGCATAAGCTTATTGCACCCACATTTGGGTGCTTTTCTTCCATTTGAGTTCCCAATTGATGATGCTTTGCTTCCTGCCATGTCGAACCCTTAAAAACGAAAGTGAAGAATAAGAAATCGCAAGGATGAAGAAATTGGGATCTGAATTCGAAAACGAAAATGAAGAAGAAGAGGATTACGAGATTCGAAAATGGGGAAGAAGAAAATGAAGGATGTCGAGAGGAAGAGGAAGAAGAGCTGAAGATCTGGTTCTCCAAATTAGGTTTTCAATCCTATTTCTCTGATTTTATGTTTTTAATGTTTTTTTTAATAATTATTAAAGTGATTTTAAGCTTTAAAACAAGATTTAATTATGTGTAAAAGAATTAAACACATGTCAAGCTAAAAAAAATTAAATTAATTACACAGTGGAGTGTGTCAGATGAGACCATGGGTGTTTTTTTTCAGAGAATCTCCATTTTTCAAGGTTGGAATCTAAATTTTTTTTTTTACAAGGAATAACCTGAAACCTGCCCAAACTACATGGGTAAAGACATATTAACCCATAAAACTATGACCGAAACAACTATTTATTCAAGAAAGTTATTAATAAACTTTGGTTATAAAATGGACTTAAGTAGAAAACATCAAGAGTGCTCTTATTGGATTTTAATGTAAAATGATCTGTTTTATCACAATCAAACTCCATCTCAAATAATTTGTACAAAATAATAAAGTTATTAATAAATAAAATATAAATTAATTTTTTTTTTTCGCAGCCGGGGTTCGAACCGGGTCCTTACATGTATCATAGTCAATATCAACTTCTATAAAGAAAAGAACAACTATAAATTTGAAGAATATTCCTTCCATTCTCCAACCCCTTCTCTAACAAAACAAAACCCTAACACAAAGAAGAGACAAACCTGCGCTAAACCCTCACTCATGGCTGAACCCGAAACCAACAACCACGAAGAACCCACATTCCCCACCAAACGCAAACCCGATCAAGAAGAAACCCATCACCTTCCCAACAAAACCCCCAAGCTAACAACCACCACCGCCGTAGACCAAGAATCCGAACTTCCCACCTCCGTCAATTCTTCTTCCGACGCCGTTCCCAACAACGAACCCGAGAACGATACTGACGAAGATGATGAAGATGAGGACGAGGAGAATTCCGATGAAGAGCCTGTGGTGGACCGAAAGGGAAAAGGGATTTTGCGCGATGACAAGGGAAAAGGGAAAATGATTGAAGAAGAAGATGAAGATGAGGATGATAGTGACGATAGTGATGATAGCGATGATGATTCTGACGGCAATGTTTCTGGTAGTGACAGTGATTTTTCTGATGATCCACTTGCGGAGGTTGATTTGGACAACATTCTTCCGTCTAGGACTCGGCGGCGAACTGCTCAGTCTGGGGTGCGCATTTCTGGTGGTGGTGGCACGCCGAATGCTGATTAGATTCTACTAAGGTTAGTGAGGTTGTAGATACATTATTGATATTGCTAATTTATTATAGTTCCGTTGTTGGTAGATTCCAAGAACCGGTTTCTTTGTGTTGTTTTTTATAAATTGCTATTTCTCGGGTCAGGGAGGTTGTTGCGATATGATGCTATGTAGCATCGACACTTCTGATTGAAGGCGTGTACAATGTCCGACAGAACACCGACACACGTCATTACATTCAATTATGCCATCCTTTCAAATAATTATCGGTGTCAACATGTCAGTGTCGTGTCCAGTCTTTGTGTTGAAATTTTAGAGAATTAGATCGTGAATGGAGTCTATAGTTTATAGCAATGCATGGCTTGCTATCTTCAATGCTGGCTTTTATAAGGCCTGTGGAATCTACTTTTGGGATCCAGGCTGTAATACATGCCCAATAAACTATATACATGGAAAACCTGATTTCTGGGTAACCTGCATTAACAGTCAGGGGCTTTAAATTCATAATAAGCAATCATGAATTATATCCCTTTCAAAATTTAATGTTAAAATAGAAGATGTTTTTGCAAGCATAACAGTTGTGATTCTTCCGATTATATGATTGATGAAAAAATAGCTCAAAATTTTATATAACATTTATATGTTTTGTTTAAATTGATAAGATGTTTCAAGGAGAAAGCACTTGGAGCCTAATTAGCTGTATCATGAGCTATATAGCATCGCGTAGCACCGACCCCTTAAATGCTATAGCGGATAGCGGGATAGCCACTATTTCAAAGATTAAAAATCATTTTATGAAGTTAACATAAATACTCAAAGATAGACAAATACACAATTAAAGAGAACATCATACTTATCAATTAAAGAACCTGAAGTACTTTAAGTTATAAAACTTAAACAGAGAAGAACATAACAGAACTGAACTAAAGTGGGAAGAAGAACAAAACGATTGTTTGTGAACAAGAACATAAAACGGTTCGAATTAACATGTATACCCTAAAAGAAACTGTTTAAAAAATATATTTGAGGAATTTTGCCCAGAAACCGTAATACCAGAAGCGATAAGGGCTTGGTGCCGCAAATAGCGTCCACAACAAGCACTATTACCGAGTGCAGATCTCGCAGGCTAAAAGCGTCCTGCCGAACCCTACCACCGCTACGCTATTTCGCTATAGCGTGCTATTAACAACATAGATTATTAGTTAATTTTTTTTTTGCCAAAACACCTTTTTTCTCTCCTTTAAGGAGCCAAAACGTGAACTCTTTACTGTGACAGCAGAAGCAGGGGAAAAAATAGAAGCATGGCTTGATGCTTTTCTTGTTGGAAATTAAAAGTAGAAGCAGGATAAAAGAAGCATAGAGCCTACTTCATAAAACCCCATCATTATGTGGTTAATGAAGTGTTAAGATATTTGTAACCTTCTCACGTATCTGAGAGGCTATTTCCATCAGAACCAATGACATGAAAGTCACAATGTATTAACCTTGTTTTCATGCCAAGTCTCACCCTCCAGAAGTACAAACAGAGAAACACATAATTTTTTTAAGGTTTCTGCATTAAGTTTTTTAAGGGAAGGAAAGTGTATATAATGTGGCATAGCTTTGTCAAAGTATTTAGTTATTTGTGTTGCATTTGAGTATTTCTTAATTTCCTATCAAATTCATTATTTTGTGGAGGACGGCTACGGAAAAGGGGCTAGACTTGCTACCAATGGTTGAATTTAAATTGTTTATCTCTAGGATGGGGTTAAAACAGTTTACTTATTTCCAAGCAAAAATATGTTTATAGTACGAGGTTTACATAAAGCTATTGACTGCATTTTGGCTGTTCTAATTGTTTCTGGTGACAAGAAACCTTCATCACCTGTTTGTGGGCAAGATTGTACACCCTTCTCTTATGGATACTCAAATTACACTCTTCTCACCTCTATCTCAGAAAATTACACTTCCCTCTTGCAGTCTTTCTAGTTCAAAATGTGTTACATTCTCTCCATTTTAATGTTAATTAACCTATTGATGGTGGTAAGTGACAACGAGTGACCTCTTGGCATTTTATGTTTCTTTTCATTCATTATTCAGGTCCTGTCACAAACTACTAGTTTTGGATACCTTCTCAGTTTTGGTACTTAGTAAAAAAATTAAGTTTCAAACATTGCCCAAATTTTAATTTCATATTCTAAAGTTCAAGAGTCAACAATTGTGGTTCAAATATAGTTGCTGATAATGTTAAGAGTAAATCTTCAAGCTAATCCCCTGAAGTTAAACTCATCACAAAATCAATCATCCGAGAAATTTGGCCATCAGTTTAGTACCTCAAAAAATCACCAAATTGGTCTTTTAGTAGTTTGTCGCCAAATTAGTTTCTCAAAGTTATAATTATCATCATATTTGTCCCTATTAAGGATTAAATTGTTGACAAGATAATATAAATTTGTTATCAAATTTAATCTTTGACGGACTAATTTTGTGACCTTTTAGACTTTGAGGGACTAATATGGTTAATGGATTTTTTGGAAGACTGAAGTGGTGAAATATGTAACTTCAACAAACCAACTTGAGGAATTTCTCTAATAGTAACAGCTGCATGAACACTAATAGGGTATGTTTGGGAGTTTGGAGGGGAGGAGAGTGTAATTTTTCTGGGGTGCAGCGTGTAATTATTTTAAACAGAATGGCAGACAGGGTAATGTGTACATCTTTCAAAATAAGAGTGTAATTAAGTAGTTAGCTCAGCGGCTATAACATGCAGTGCATGTGTAAAGGAGGCACATTAGGAGAGTGTGGGAGGTAGAGGAGTTGATATTGACCAAGAAATCATATAATATGATGTATGATCAACACTGTTTTATTTTTATCAAGTATAAGTCTGTCAATATATTATGATTGTATGATCAAGATTATCACTTCTCATGAGATTATGTGCATGCTCTCATATGATGCACTTGGCTTTCTATGAGTATTACAACTTACTGAGCAATAGTATATTCAACTTTCTCATGTTTCTGTTTATTATAGGACTCCTGACTCTGGTCTGTGCTGAAGGTTTGAGTTTGTGTAAGAAGGATGGCGATGTTATCAACTAGGGGGTTATTTTGGCTGAAGTTACCCAACTTCCGTGTGACTTACAGTGATTTTTGTTTTCCATTGTGTACTATCCATTTTCTTTACTTTTTTTTTTGGGATAATCCTCCTTTTATGTAAAAGACTAGAAGAAGCCTTATCAAACTCCAAAACGCATGTCCTGGATGATTTACCCACTTTATGGAATTTCATTGATATCTGAATTGTATTTGCTTGGCAATTCTGCACCAGATATTTAGGTAGTGCTGGGACTGAAACCCTCTAATCATAAAAGAGTTGGTGTTTTCAGTATATAACATTTTTTATGCGAGACAAACACTACTTAATTTGAAATGCCCCAGTGTCCCTTTTTATCTATCTATTCAGACAAGCTAGTTAAATAAAACAGGTATTGTTTTGGCTATAAAGACAAATGACACACCTTGCACGTGTTCTTATTTTTTCATCACGGATGATTACACTTCATGCTGGTTGGTATCTTCCAACTTGTATGCAAAATTTTAATGCTCTGGTTTAAATTACTCAAACTCCGTCCGAATACACAGGAACATATGCTAGGAGGGAACATGCTTGGCCAAGGCAATTCTTTTACCAGGCATACAATGAGAAGAAGTGACAAAATGTGTTGGACCTGTTGAGTTGTTTCTTAACCCACTTTTCTGTTGGGTGGGTTGGAATGTCCAATCCTCAAATCTGCCTCGGAGATTTTGACTTTACCCACCCAGTTTTACTTACATCCCTCAAAACGTTTAAATTACCCAAAACACCTTTTATTCAAACATTTGACTTCTGTGATTCGGTGGGTATATCTATAATTGTTGTGGTGGTATGAATGTCAATTCTCCTTGACTCGTCCCACGTAAACCCATCAATATATTTTATTTGTTTTTGACTTTTTGTTGCAGTATTTTATTGGTGAGCAAATCTGGCAATCTAAGACAGTAAAATTTTCAACTCTCTTCATCCCGTTTTAGATAAAATGGGGGTGGGTTTAGGGTTTATGTTTGAAAGATGATATATAACATGTTTCAGTGTTAAATTCGATAATTTTACACTTCTTTGGAAATCAATTTGGTCACATAATATTATCTTTGTAACTTGATATACAAATTTGGTTTACCGTTTACATAATATTATCTCAACATGTTACTACTAGTATTCTTTTCCCAAAAAAGAGAAGAAAAGTTCAAGACTATGTCTTCTATTAGAAAAGAAAGGAAAAAAAACTAGTATTCGTCTTAAAATAAGTTATTTGTACATTTCGTGGTCCTTATTCTTGCCACCAGCTTTTTTGTTTTTTTGGTACGTTGGATGGATATAAGCTTTTTACTGCATGCTTGTTTCAACATGTGCCTCTTGAAGTCGTCCTATCTTACTTAAAGAGAAGTTCGGTAAAACTCCACTTAAAGCCGATTTGATTTGTTTTGTTTTGGATATAGAATGTGTTAGGCCTATGTGTTGACCAATATATATCTAGAAATAGGATATAGATGTTGATGATTTCTCCTCCCTCACCATCTATCAAAAACAAGCCATTTGTTCCAATTAACACAATCCGGACATGTAAAACAAAACCACATTCACACGTTCCACACGTTTGGATTGTATAATCAGAAATATTGCGTGGAAAAAAACTATCGTAGATGTTTAGGCCTTTAGATGACGGGTGGCACTTGGGTGACATTGTGGTTGGTGACATTGTGACATTGGCCAACCACAATGTCACAAGTGTCTTTCTTCTTTCTCTTTCACAATATTTTTTTGTTTCTTTGTACATGTGTGACATTGTGGTTGACCAATGTCACCAATGTCACGCACCACAATGTCACCCAAGTATTTTCCTTTAGATGACATAAGTTATACTAAATGAATGATTTCAAAAGAAACACAAATTAGTGGTATTTTGGATATGTACATTCAAACTAGGCATGACAACAAAAACCGTGTTCGTGGGTACCCGCCCAAACCAACCCTGATTTGACGGATTTTTCCCGATTTGACTAGGTTTGGGTTTTCCCCGATTTCAAAATTCGGGTACGGGACGGGTAACGGGGATATAGGTACCCACCCCAAACCCATACCCAAACCCTACCCAAACGTAGAAAATTACTTTTTTATCCCTTTATTACCCCTCTTATACAAACAGAAACTCAAACCCTAAAAACCATTTCACCACATGTGTCTGTCAAACGACGACACTCACTTGAGTTTTCTCTCTTCTTTTTGGACATCTCACACCATCAGTCTCTCTCTATCACCATCATCTTCAGGCGTTTTTCTTAATGATTTATGCTTATTTTTTTTTGGATTTTGTTTTTTTTTGTTTTTTGTTATGTTCGATTCTGTTTGTTATGTTCATAGCCATGAGATATGGAATGTCTTGAATTGATATGATATGTTACAATTGACCAAAGTTTTGCGAAGACTATCAATATTTTTATTAATTTTAAAGTTTGGTGGAATCAATGGCATGAGATTTGTAACATGTACAAACACACGAATAACAACACAATTGTATTAGTGTTTGATTAATATGACTTTTTGTGACTAATGTTATGTGATGGAAATACTAGTGCAGAAGAGATTTATTTAAACAGTGCTGCTATATACAAGGAAAAAATCAAATAAATAAAGTCTTAGAAGTTAGAACATTCATCCATTTTATCCCTTATTTCATCCATTTTATCCCTCGTTATACTGTTCAAGCCGCTGATGATTTTCGAATGCATTGAATTAAAATTTCATCGAAGAGGGGATGGAGCGGGAATAAGTATATACGAGTAGGGGATGGTGATGGGGAAGGTGATATCCGTCCCCACCCCGTCCCATTGCCATGCCTTATTCAAACTCAAGCTAAGGGTAGGAAAAGAACCGGCCATTTATGCGTTGTGTGCTTTTTTTCCTGTTCATAGTTTGACCATATGGTACAGTAATTGAAAAATGGGAATTCTTTATGATGCACTAAGTTAAAAAGCACTGAAAAACAAATGGGCTACATGTGGTTAGGTTTGTAAATGGAAGGCTTACGTACGTGGAGCTTTTCGACATATTAATTTATTGTTTAGAGACAAAGTAATGCAATTTAAAGATCAAATTACATTATTTTTCATAGCTACTTTATACAACTATTAAGTTTCCTATTATACGTTAAACCTCTACACGTACATATCAGTTTGAGTACTTTATACAACTATGAAGTTTCTTATTATTCATATATTTAAAGATAATATATATGTGTAAAATGCATCACTCTCATACTATATTTAAAAAACAATGAGAAACTGACTTTTAAGCTTTATATTTTTTCTTTCAAAAAAAGAAAGCTTTATATTTTTCCCTTTTAAAAAAAAAAAACTCAGTACCCGATCCAAGAACCAACTAATTTAAGGGGACCAATCTCACTGCCCATTTGCGGGGGTCCAATTTTAAGCCAGAACAAAACTCTGTATGGACTTGCCCACCGAAATTAGCACCAGAGAGAATCGAACATGAGACTTTAAGAGAAGCAGACTCCAAGATTTCAAGCCAACTCCAAATGAATTATTTTCCCCCTTTTCTTAATTCGTGCATGTAAAAATATTCTCTAATTCTTAATTTAGACCGGCTGAAATGAGCAACAAAGATATGCAATGGTGGGTTTGGCTTTCGACACACTTTTTTATTTTTCTTCATGATTATACAATACAAGGAATAAGTGGGTGACATCACTAAATCATTTATGTGGTCCTATATTCTCCCTCATTCTATCCATCCATTTCCCTCACCTTTTTTACTTTTTCAATGTTTGAAATTGAAACTACCATCCATTTGTATTTGTTGGATTTGGCTTTGGGGTTTATCCTTACTACCAAAATTGAATGTTGGAGAGGGATACAATTTGGTGGGAACTTTCCCAACGGGGACTTCTTGTGTGTTATTTTCTTTTGAAAAAGTGAGATATATATCTAGTCAACAGACAAATAAAGTGATGATAATTTTTTGTTTTTTCATTCAAAGACCATAACAACAAAACTCACACATATTAAGGGTGTGTTTGGTTCGGAATAAAAGTTGGAAAGAGAGAAATAGGCAAGAGAGAGTTTGTGAAGAGAGAAAATGATAAGAAATAGAGAAGATTTGATGTATTGTTTGGTATAAGAGAAAAAAGAAAGAAATAAAAGAGAAAGAAATGTTATTATTTTTAAAAGGACAAAAATATCCTTGATAACACAACATTATAATTTATGATTAATTAAAAATTCAATAGCATAATAGACTTTTTCGTCTTCTTTCCTCTTTCTTCTCACTTTTGAAGAGAAACAAAAAAGGTATGAGCCCACCATTTATTCTTCTCTCTTCTCAATTTCTCTTCTTGCCAAACAAGAGAAATCTCCAACTTCTCTTCTCTTCTCTTTCTCTCTTCTCTATCTCTCTCTCCTCTATTTCTCTCATACCAAACAAAGGTTAAGTGATGAGAAGTGAAAACTTACCCCACAACATATCAAATGGTGTGCATGTATTCATTTACAATCGAGTTGTTTTATGTAAAGATTTAATGTTAAATGTGATTTGAATTAGAAAGTAATGACCATTTTAGGATTCTTAATACTAAGTTTTTATTTGTTGAACTCATCCAATTAAGTAGGGGGGAAGTGAATTACTAACCAATATTAAAGATAAAAAAGAATTGGTCTCTAATTTTTATGTCTCAAGAACTATATATGCAATACAATAAAAAACTTTTTTTAGTCTTTAATTTCTTTCAATTGTATATATTTTTCGTAGTATTCTCGAGACATAAGGAATCAAGTAATACAGAGATATATGTTTTAAAATGTTGGATTTTCGTACATGTTCAAAATATAGAGTGTAGACGAAGTGGATTGATATGTTCAACCATTTTCATTGTCTAAAAAATGTGAATGGATTGGACTATGACCACCAAATTGATTTTAGAAGTGTAAAATCGATTTTGAGTTGTTTATTGTTTACGAATAAAATTGATTTTATCTTTAAAATTAACTTTGACCTAAAACTAGGATTTATAGTTTTGAATCTAAACATAATTTTTACATTAAAATTTATTACTCGATTCACATTTATGTAAATGTACTAAGATATAATTCAATTTAAGCAAAATTAATTTTAAAAAAATTAATTAATTTTTGTTACCGTAAAAGCAGAAAAACCTTTAACCAACTTTCTAATGTAGAATTTCATCCAACACTTTCCCTCTGGTCTAATTCAATTATTTCGAACTATTTTATAGGTGAATTGAGTCAGTATGCTAATATGCAATTTTGGTTTTAATACTTTGATGAATTTTCCCATCAGTCTAATCTGAAGAGTGTAGACTTAGTATACCTGGTTAGTGTTCACAAGTATGGCAGGTGGATCCTCCAAAAAAATTAACTAATTAGACTTACAGGAGTGTTATTTGAACATCCATTTGGTTGATAACTTATATGACAAACCATAATTTACAAAGACAAAATAGGTATTTGCACGAAAACCAAAACAATAGAGAGATAAAATAAAAAGTAATGTGAGTATAAGAGAGAAAGTTGTCACAAAAATTATCACAAAATAGATGTTCAAATATTATTTCTCTTATACTTAACTTGATTTCATTTTCTCAGATGATGATGTGAGACTTAAGCTGACAAGAAAAAACGTTCATGTGCTATCATTATATTTTTGATGAATTTTCCCATAGTCGAAACCCCTTGAATAATTGATTCAATACATACCACTTGGCAATTCTTTTTTCTTGATTCGGTAACAAAGAATAATATAAATGCTTTTGGTGTGGTTTTTTTGAGGTGCATACATAATACTTCGTCATCCTTTTGCTTAATTAGCAATTTACGATATTTGATTTGATTTCATTGCTCATCATCTTCGTATGTATTCAATCAACAATCAGTCAGGCTTGCTGCTACATCAAGTACTATATACGAGAGAAAGACTTATCAGTTCAATTATTGAGAATAAGATCACTATATACGTAAGCTACGTACTCTCTTTTATGATACATGTTTTTATATATAATTAATTTAAATAGTTTTATAAATTTATTGTAGTACAATAAACAATAAATTGGTTTTAATTTTTTTTAATAATACGTACTTTTTTTCAAGTAATACGTACAAGAAAAAAAAGAATTAATCTAAGAGAAATTAATTAACAACAAAAATTAGTTCCTTAAAAAAAAAAACAAAAATTAGTCGAGGTAATAGTTATTTTGATTTTAAATGTGTAATAAGTAGGCACAGTAGTTTGCATCGAAATTTCAAAGTAGTTATTATTGTGCATGATTTTAGTCAAAATAGTCTCTTACGTTAAAATGTCTTATTAATATTGACATATTAGTTTCTTAATATACTTGCTTATTATCATATTAGTCATTAGAAATACTTAATTAATGTCAGCGTTGATGGATAAAATCAATGTCAGTGTTGATGGACAATTTCAATGTCAGAGACAGTTTTTACTAACGTAATGTTGACTATTTTAGAATTTTAATGTATTAAGGGGTTATCGTAACTACTTATTACACATTAAGGGATGAAAGTGAATATTAGCTCAAAATTAGTCCTCATGTACTTCACATAGCTACAATTCTTGTCAATCATTGAGGTTGCAACATGTAAATGAAGACGATCAAGACCTTCTTATTTTCTTTTTCATGTACTTTGCATTTCTTTTTCCAATTAATTTCTTTATTTTTTTTCTTCAAGAAATTTCTAAAATATTTTTCTACTAACAATATTTGTAAGTGGAACTACAACTATATTTAGATTCTAAAATGTTTTGGCCTAACTATTCCAATTAACTGCAAATTGAAATCCTCTAAATGGACAATTAGTGTGATTATTTGATGCACAAGACAGTATATAAAAGTCACGTTCCTACGTATCCGTTGTTGAATTGTGCAAGTTAAAGACAAAATTGCCAGCTTCTAAACACACTTTCTACAACTTTTTCCCATAAGAAAATACAAAAGTAATGTGGATGACTTGGTACACTTTGAACTCTCATTGTCAAATGGAAAGGAACTTTCTGGGTCACGTTTTAGGCATTTTATTTTGTAGGCTTTAAAATATACCTCAATTAACAATGAATGTGATTCAAAACAGTATTCTTGTTGTGTTATTGGCAGAATGAAGCTTATTGCCCAGTAGTCCAAACATGGATAAGATATAAAGCAAATAGGATGAGAAGAAAAACGATGGGGAATTGTGACTATCATACGATACAGTGTTGGGTTGAAATGTTTGACCTTTTCAAAACAAAACAAAAAATATGTTTTGCATTACATTTGGTCGGATTGCATAAATTTTTAGAACATTTTTTTTTTTTACGGTAAATCAACTTCAATTTTTAGAACTTCAGTGTAGTAGTAGTTGGCAAAAAAATTTCGTAGGGATGGCAAAGCGGGTTGGCCCGTCCCGTTTAGGCTCATCCCTCCTAAATCCACTTAATATGAGACGAGACGATCCGAGTCAAATTAAATTATCGAGTTCGATATCTCATCCCGTTCCGTTTAGTGGTAGACAAACGAGTTGGCGGACCAGCCCGTAAAACAAAAAAATTATTTTTTTAGAGAATAAAACAACTTTTTTTAATGCATTATTTTTTACAATATAATTGTTAAAAAATAATAATATGTTGTTTTTATCATAAAAGAGAATATAAAATAATAAGCATCAAATAAATTTGAGGTAAAAACAAGATAATTAATAAATTGTCGAACCAAACATCATACTTAATAGCAAAATAAGAAAAATCCGCCAACATAAAACAGATTCGTGACATAAAACAAATCCTAAAATAAATCCAACAAACAAAATAAATTCAAAAAGATAAAATAAGTTTAAAAAGGAAAGAAAAACGAGTTAAGCGGGCCAGCCCGCCCCACCACGTGCCGACCCGTTTTTTCGACGAGTTAGACAGGACGAGCCAATTTTAGGATGCGAGTTCAAAACCTCGACTCAGCTCAACAAAAATAGCGGGCTAAACGGACCAGCTTGACGGATTGGCCAGTTTTGCCACCCCTAATTAGAGGATTAATCAGGAACATGGGAGAAAACCGTAGTTCGGAGTGCTTAAAAATTAAAGCTTAAATGCACTAACTCTCTCTTTTCAAATTAGAAAATTTCATTACGATAGACTTATTATAGGACATAAATTTTTTCTACCATTTATAAATTTATAAAAATGATTGTGAGTGGAAAATAGAGGCCGCTACATTCAACATTGATCATTTATTTAAGAAGTCTAAATCTTTTTTTTATGAAATCAATTAGACCAATTTATCTTTTTTGAGGAAAATTAGACCAATTTATTGTTGGTAATTTGAATGAATTATTATCATATAATAATAAGATCTAGAAAATTATTGTTATTTTCAACAATAAAGCCGCTTATCCAAAAATTGTATAATAATTATTGTTATTGACGGGAAGGAGTTAGACTTAGACCTTCACAACGTGGGCAATCAAAAATTGAACTTCAATTGAAAGAAGTATATATACTTTTGTATATGATGCGCATCGAAAAAAGTTTGAGAGAAATTGAGAGAAGAAAAGAAGTTCATCCTTCCTTCTTAAAAAATATAAGGAGAATGCTAACTAGTATTCTAAGGGCAGTGGTTAAACATCCAAAATAAGGAAGTTTTTATGAAAAAGTTGTATAATAATTACTTAATCAAAAGCAGGGGCGGAGTCACCCCCAGCTAGCCTGGGCACTAGCCCAGTCTCAACTTCTAATTTCTTTGTAGCAAGCCCAACCATTACTAGAACCTCTCGCTTTTCCTGTGGATTTTGGTGTAAATTCCGCATGAAACACATTTCCTGCGGATTTTGCCAAGGATTTAGGTTCCTAGGTAAATGTAATACCTTCGTGGATAATTGTTTCCTTAGGATTTTAGGATCCGCAGGAACGAAACAACATTATATGTGAAGTCTATAAAATTATCCGGAAGAAATGTGCAATTTTTGCCCAAACTCTATAAAATTTCTGGCTCTGCCACCGATCAAAAGTAACATTTTGTATTTCTAAAACAAAATCTTTATTTGTAAATTTCTTAATCATTACCCCGAGGACACCCCTTGTTAAAACCCAAAAAATAATTATCAGTCATGTCATGTGCGTCAGTATTGCATATGCCCTAAGTCACTTTATTGTTTGCTCATGGTTAATTTGGGAGTAGTCATTTGAGAAGCAGATTTACGAGCCTTTTGGGAATGTCTGAGCTTGCATATTGCAGTGAGCATTCGTCTTCTTCCAATGTGGTGAAATTTAAATTAAATGATTTGGAATAGAATCTTTGACCTGCCAATTAATTAATTAAATTAAAATATAAATAATAAAATATAATCATATTCATATATATCAAACTGCCTCAAGTCCAAAGAGACATATTGCCAGGAAAATAATAGAGAGTAGTCATCTTTCACAGATCTGCATGCAGACTTGCATTTGTAGTATGCTTTGGATTTTCTCAATGTTTTTGGATTCCATCGAGAGAGTCAATCTTAATTCCTGCATTTTGATTGTGACAACTACAACATAATTTCCAAACAAATATCTAAGATAGAATGAAAATGTGTCTTGATTTTTTTGATGTTATTAAAATATGCCTTACTTAACATTTATAATATCAGTATTTTGTGTGTGACTATATGAGTGTTAAATTCAATAAAAAAATTGTTGATAATTTTATACACGCAGTTGTAAAGATTGATCTCTCGAGTAGAGTAGAACTGCAATCAATGACAAAGTTCTCACTCAAAAGTATTCAGATAACCGAATTCAAACTCAAGACGTCTAGTTAAGTTGAAAAAAATCTTTTAGCATTCTATCCAAATATCATTAGGTCAAATCTTATTTTTGATTGACGTATCATTTTAATGTTCGAATATATAGGTTCACCACAAAATGAAGCTGATTGTAAGGCTGGTTTAATTGATGATATATGTCAATTTTGTTAGATTGAATACCTTTATCCAAATTCGAAGTCAAGACACATTGCCGTTATGCGTTTGTTAGGTTGGATACATTTATCCAAATTCGAACTCAAGACACAATGCCGCTATGCGTATGAGTTTAAGTGATATTTTTCACTTGGCTTATATACCAAAATAGATAAAGTAACGAGAACTGAAAGTAAATAAAAACTTCATATGATTAAAATTTAAAAGTCAAATCTTATCTTAAAAAAAAAGGTAAAGTAACCAGCGGGCGTTTTGGTTTAGCAAGCTATACGTAGGTTTTGAAAACACAAAAATATGGGGTTTGAATTATGTTGACAAATTTTGATTTTCAATGTGTTCTTTATCAAAGAGATTTTCTATATTTTACTTAATTTATCCTAATAAAAGGTTAATGAATATAATATATAAAGAATGCTTATAGATAAGGATAAGAGGAGGGATGGATAAAAGACACAAGTAATTTCCATGCTAATTTAGAACAAATGCTGCTATATCACTTGAGAATATATTCGTTGAGAAGTAGCCACCAGAGTTAATTAGGGCACGTTAGAGGTTCTAACTTAGAACACATACGACTAGTTGTTTGAATATTTCACTTTGATACGGTATGTGCTAAAATGGATATATCTTTTTATATACAATTAAACTTTTAGGAAACACCACAAAAAAAAACTCATAGGAAAAACATATAGACAAGTACGTTAGTATGCGTCTTTCTCTGTACATATTTTTGTCAAAGTCAGAACTCAAAACGATTCATGTTTGATAAATTATGCGACATATTGATTTTGGAAATACTTTGTTTTTATAGTTTACATATTGAACATAAATTTTTAAAAAAAAAGTTAAATAGCCCATTTAAATTAAAACTAGAAAGAGTCGAACTTACAACTTTAGGAAGAACATATTCTAAAGTTTCAAGCCAACATCTCCTTCATACCAACCTAAGTGGATTACATTGAACGGAATATTAAACTATCAATTATCGAATAATTAATTATCAAACTAAGATAGCCTAGTAGAAAGCGGGACATTTGTTCCCGTAAGCTTAGTTCGGTTGGTAGGGACATTGCATAATTTATGCAGGGGTCGGGGTTTAAACCTCAGATACCCCACTTCTCCACATTTAATTGTGTGAGCTCTAGCCACTAGGCTACTAGACAAAAAAAACCGGGACATTTGGCTTGCTTGAACCATAATAATGAAGCATAATTTGACGTGGCATTGAGATTGAATTGAAAAGTGAGAGCAGCACTAATACATTTGGACAATATTGTTTTGGTCCAAGATTGTACGCACAAACGATCGAAAAATCAACGAGTAAATAGGTCTGATATTGTAAGTTTCGTCAATTATCCATTTGAAATTAACAAAATTTTAATTACCCCTCTTGAAATCGCACAACGTTAATCAATTTACCCCCGTCAAATTTTTCTGTTAGTCAACATGACGTTTTGCAAATATCTCCTGAAGTTTTGCACTTATGTGCAAAATGCCCCCTGAACTTGAAAACATATATTTTTTTCTTATCCTTAAAAGACTGCATTATCACTGGATTTTAGAGCATATTAACTAAGTTTTGACGGTATGCAGCCATATATTGGCAATATGGTAAAACAAATTGGCAGTATTTGGTAAACCCTACAATAATGTTCAAAACTCAAGAATATTTACAAAACAAACATAAAAGCATTTCTTTGTTTCAACATCAGATGTTGTTTTTTCTTTTTCAAGTTGTCCTTCACCCTATTAGAGATCAAAATGATGGTGGCTATCATGTTTTTTTTATTCTCTTAAAAAAACATAATAAATATACATAATATAATATTATGATCATTCCTTTGAATCCTAACGAGGGAAAAAGACCATGATTCCTTCAAGATCTTTTATAAAGTGAGAGAAGTAACAAGTTTATGTATTTTTTATTGAAATTGAGAGAAGTGTGTTGGTGTAGAGTGTGATGTGCTCAGAATACAAAGGAAGTGAAAATTTTTGGTGTGGTTAAAATTAGCTATAACAGAGCCATACATTTTGACATATTAGTTATGCCAATCATATGTCATTTATGTTCTTCATTATGTATGTCATGCATTAGTTTTCCATCTGACAGGTGTGGTTGTACTTTGCTATGCTGACTTTCATATCATTAGGTTCTAATACATGGTTAATGTTTGATTGTTTCAGGGAACATATATGGTTGTATACCGTCAAAACTTAGCTAATATGCTCCACAATTCAGTGATAACGCAGTCACTTTTAAGGATAAGAAAAAAATATAAATTTTTAAGTTTAGGGACATTTTGCATATAAGTGCAAAACTTCAGGGGAGTATTTGCAAAACGTCATGTTGACTAACAAAAGAATTTGACCACTCATTACACACTCAGGGACCAAAATGACTATTACCCCAATATTTATTACTCTCTTCTTTTAATTTTTTAATTTATCTTTTATGTATTATTAATGAAGAATAATTTTGTAAAATGACTTATAATTTTTATTTCTCATATAACATTAATTATATTTCTTCTCTGTGATATAATCAAAATGTCATACCAGTATAATTTAGGACGAATGGAGAAAACATTTTAAGAAGAAACATTTTTATATGTTTTGAGAGGAAACATTTTTATATTTAGTGTCTTAATATAGCACATACTGTCCACCACCCAAAAGAATAAAATAACACATACTGTGTGGGATTTTAAGAAGAGGGAAAAGATTGAAGAAAGGACATGTGTATATGACATAGTATGGTATGAGTTATTATAGATATTTGGATCTTTAAGTGTTTGATTATATTTTTTTATTTATTTATGTTATTGATACGAAATTTTCACCGTTATTTAACGATAACTAATCTACGTCGAAAAATGTGTAGAACGCATAAAGTGAGTTCTGTTTCTCAATCAGATTTTCTCTATACATAAAGGTCATAAATTGAACCCATAATCATTTGTTTCGAACACACACTAAATTGTCCGGATTAAACACGCACTAAATTGTTGAATCAAAATCAAACACCTTAGGGTATTTAAGATTTATGCGACCATGATTGATTCAAACTAAAAGTAAGTTAAATGTATTGTTATTTGTGTTTAAATTGTAAAAGTGAGTCGAATTATAAACTTTGGTGTAAAACTCAATTCTAATAAGAAGTTACAAATTTTAACTTCCAGTAGAATCAATTATAAAGGCATAATTAATTCTATTAAAAAATAACAAAACATATCGGAGCCAATTTTGACCCCTTGAGACTCTAAAATTTAACTGAGTTTAATATCAAAATCGATGCTTCCGGGGCATTGGTTAATGAATCAAATGTAGTAAGCATTACATTAAAACTTATGATGTCAACTCTTCAAATACATAAAAAGTGTTATTTTCATTTTTAAACTTTCTTTTTTTTAGTTTCCTTAACCAGTGCGTCGGGGGCACCGGTTAACATCAGGGACGGACCCATGCACACTGCTATGAGGGTCTGCGCCTGACCCTCACTACTTTATTTTTTTATTTTTTTTAAATACGAATAATGGCCTACACCAAATTATAAACTAAATAAACCCAATTAATAACACAATATTCTACTAAATCCCCTAACTAAAACACGAGAAACCCATTCATACTGTGTGAGAGAAGGGGCGCAACACATTACACAAAGCTTCAAATACATAAAGGCATAGGTAGTGAGTTTATTGTAAGAGTTATATAGTAAGAACATGATTTTAATTATGTTGTTCATGTTTGCAGCAATTAGCAATGGAGAATTTTTTTAAAAGAAAGTCGTCTTTGGCCTTCAGGAAAATCATCGACTATTCGAGCACTTGATGAATGTAGAAGTGTAAAATTGGGTCCATTATTGGAAGAAAAAAAAGTTTTTGGAATTGATTTGGAAACGGTTCCTAATGATGATTATGGTTTAACGTCAAAAATGAAAGATTATTGTCATACCCCAATTTTTGACCCAAACTGTCACTGACACGTGTCGTTGAGCCTTACATTCGTATGCAGTTTAATCTGGTCGATCTCTGACGTTTTCGACAAAATGTCGACAGGGAGGTATTTTAAATTA
>Ga0315915_1000175_pt1 | contig 54234 bp, 25 predicted proteins | sample MpolbnodulesMG_FD_207738 | JGI IMG/M metagenome (GOLD analysis project Ga0315915, IMG submission 207738) | Medicago polymorpha root nodule microbial communities from Los Angeles, California, United States - branched nodules | ecosystem: Host-associated > Plants > Roots > Nodule | place: USA... | reverse complement strand
CCAAGAAGATGCGACATTCACCCCTACCAAATAACTCTTAGAGAAATTAACCTTTAAACCAGACAAAGATTGAAACAGAAGAAGAATAACACGCATTGCCCGAACATTGGCCTAAGATTTGTCACCTAATATTAGTGTATCATCAGTGAATTGGAGGTGGGACACTGTTGTCACAACATTATTACCCACCTGAAAGCCCGAAAAAAGATTGTTCTGAGTCAACGACTCCATCAACACGTTAAAACCCTCTACGGCCAAAAGAAACAAGAACGGCGACAGAGGGTCTCGTTGCCTCAAACCCCTCCCCAAGGGGAACTCATCCGTAGGTGACCCGTTTACCAATACTGAGGCTGTAGCTGTTCCAACACACTCTTTAATCCATTTACGCCAGAGTGATGGAAAACCCATTTTATTCGTCACTTCATCAAGGTAGCCCCAATCAACTGTGTCGTATGCTTTTTCGAAGTCGACCTTAAAAAGAAGCAATTCTTTGTGAAGCTTACGCGCTTCATCAACAACCTCATTAGCCACCAGAATGCCGTCGAGAATTTGGCGACCTTTAATGAAGGCCGATTGGGAATCTGATATAACAAGTCCAATTACCGATCAGAGTCTATTTGCCAGAACCTTGGCCAAAATTTTATACAAGCTGCCCACCAACGAAATAGGACGAAAATCATTCAACTGATGAGGGTTGTCTACCTTAGGAATAAGGGCAATGAAAGTACTATTAATTCCCTTAGATAATCGCCCATTCCTATGAAACTCCACCAAAAAACGCATAACATCTGCCTTCAGCATATCCCAAAAATCCTTTATAAAGCCAAAGGTGATTCCGTCAGGGCCGGGACATTTAAAACTGTCAACATCCCAAACAGCCGTCGTAACATCCTCCAAAGTGAAAGGCCTCACTAAACTCGCCCCTTCATTATACGACAAGGTGCAAAAATCTAAAGCCTCCATGCTTGGACGTTGGTTCTGTGTTGGTCGAAATTGCGCCTGAAAATGAGTAAACACCGCGTTATGAACATTCTCCACTCCCTCAACCAGAGCCCCATTCACAAGAAAGAACGGGATAGCATTCCTACTCCTTTTGCTAGACATGATTCTATGAAAAAACTTAGAGTTAGCATCTCCTTCTTTTAACCATTGAACTCTAGATTGTTGCCAGCAGATACTAGAATTTGCTCTAGAAAGGGAGAACAACTCCTCCGACAATCCATGAAGCTCCTGAATTTCATCATCCAATAACACAGTTGACTCCCCTTTCAAATCCAGAAAAGCTATTTGCTCCTTCAGAGACAAGATTCGTGCCGGAAGATTCTGAGCATGACGTTGGTGCCAGTCTTTTAGAGCCAATTTCAGTAACTTCAACTTTTCTTTCAAGACAAAGCTACCCCAACCACTTATCTGAAGCGAACTCTAGGTATCCCGCACGAAAGTGTTATAGCCAGGAAAGTCCGCCCAACACTTTAACATCCTCACAAGTTTAGGCCCCCAATTTTGGATATCAATAGACAGCACTAAGGGGCAGTGATCAGACAACCCTCTGGGCACTGCCATCTAGATACAATTAGGCCAAGTCAAACACCAATTTTCAGACAATAAAAAGTGATCAATATGACTCATCGACCTCCCATCCCCTCGATACCATGTGTAAGTGCGACCCCGGAGCGGAAGGTCCACCAAAAAGTTATTGGCAATAAAACCGTTAAAGTTGTCGGTGCCTGCCTGGTTAAAGACACTACTAACACTTCTTCTTTCCTCCACACAACGAATAGCATTGAAATCTCCACACACACAAACATTTTGGTCCGCCAAAGCCTCAAGTCTAGAAGATAAAACATTCCAGAGAGCTTGTTGACGAGAAGAATCACAAGGAGCGTAAACATTAAAAACAATAAAGAGTTCCCCAGACTGCACAAAGCGACCTGCTACCGCGAGCACATGATCCAAAGACACTGTCGACCACACCTCCACCTCGCTTAAGTCCCAAAGCGTAACTAAACCTCCAGAGGCACCCACCAAATGTTGGTAAGAATAATCGACATTACCATCACCCCAAATAGATTTACAGACAAAGGCATCAAACAATGGTAATTTAGTTTCTTGTATACAAAGTATAAAAGGTTTTTTCTCCCTCACCCAATTGCTCACCTCCTTCCTTTTATCTGCACCGCCCAGCCCCCTAACATTCCAAGATAAAAGCTTCATCGCTATATACACACACCAAAGCCGCCCCCTCCCCACCACCCACTCTAGCTCTCGGCCTACACACCTTCACCACCACCCTCTCTTGTTTTCCTACCCACTCCTGAAAGTACATCAAACATGTTATTTTTATCGCCGTTAAACTTGAGACCAACAGTCCTCCCTATTTCACAAACATCCTCTGACGTCACCTTGTCGTTACCATGGAGCACCAACCAATTGTTCCAATCATTATTTACCGATGTCTGAGAAGTACATTTAGAAGAAACTGTTTGTAAAGATACCTTCGCCTTAGGGGCTCTCGATACCGCCTTCCGTTGTCTCGAGGTCCTTTGCAGCGCACGAAGAACCTCTCTTCTATCACTGTCGGAGAGTCTAGCTATACGCTTCAAATTGAGAGCACAATTCGAAGGTAGCCACCTCCCTTCCTTTTAGTAACTCTCTTCACACCCGACGATTTAACAGAGACCTTAGTTTTTAGTTTTGGGGCAAATCCCATACTAAAGCTTTTATGACTTTTAGTCCATTCCAAGCTCCACGGACCCGAGAAAGTGGCTCTATCTCTACCAGGAGGGCACGACGAAGTTCTCCTGACCACTTTCTTGTCATCAATTAAACATTGCCTGGACTAACGATCAATCTTGCACACACTCTCGAAAACCTGCGCCGACTTGGACTTTGTTGTCGACACCAAGGAAGGGTCCTCCGCGGGTGCCGAGGTTGCAGGTGTCGGCGAAACGGTTGGAACCTTCACCGTAGCGCTCTCTGGAGAAGGCATAATATGGCATACTTCATCCTCCTTCTTCCAATCTTCCGCAAGACTATTCAGCAGCCCATCCACATCACCATCGCCAATGCCATTGTCAAGATCATCTGGCATAGCAGACCTATCGTCCACATGAGACTCTTCTTCATCAAACAAGCAAGCATCCTCTCCTACTGTGAAACCCCATTCTTCAATAATTTTGAACTCGAAAAGAACACCATCCACCAAAACATTAGCCATTGATTTAATAATGTCCAAAGAACTAGTTGACACCAGTACCCGTGCATAATCGAAGCGGTCCCTGTCTAATGTAATATCATCAACTTTCAGCAGACGACCACAGTCATAGACACATAATTTGAAAAATTCATAATTCCAAGCGTGTAATGGCACTCCGTAAATCCTTACCCAAGCTCCTCTTTCACGCACCAAAGTGTCCTTGTTCCACCTCACGGGTTTCGAAAAGAAATTATGAAAAAAATCACTCGCTTCGGACAACGTGGTATTGACATCTACGTCATCAAGGGAACGTAAAAAAACCTTATCAGCACCCAACGGAATAATAACCAGATTAACAAAGCCCGCGTCAAAAATCCGACGCTGTAACACAGGTATCGCATCACTATTCAACACAGGCACCACCACTCCCTTAACCGCCCAAGACATGTCACTCACAGAAGATGTATACTTTGGAACAAAAACTTGTTTAAACTTGTCCTCATCGTATTGACTCTTCCTCCCATCTCGCACATACTCAACTACCCCCTCCTTCGAGTTGTTCCTGTCCGCCGCCTCCGACGCCACCTTACCACGACCGTTGACCTCTGCGCCCTCAGCGCTCTCATTCCCCTTAAAATGTTCTCTCTCGATGTGTATACCTATCCCCACCTTATTCTTTTCACCCTCGACCTTAGCTCCTACACCTTGCTTCTTATTACCAAACCTATCAAAGCTCGCAACCTTAGCCACCACCCGACAATCCCCAAACCACACATTGTTTAACGCCTTCAGTAGTTTTTCGACATTCATCACTTTACCATACCGGACAAAGCCAAACACGCCCCCATTCACATTCCGTTTCTTCGCCAGATAAACATCCTCCATTATACCACACACCTCAAAACCTTGTCGTAATGAAATATATGATATATCATCGGACACATTTGTGAAATAAAAGGACACGAAAGATTGCTTACCCGAACCGATATTGTCGTGAGCCGTATAATCCCATTGCCACTGGTTTGGATATTGAGCGCGTATGCTACCGTCAGCTTCCTCCCCAACCTTGCGTGCAAACGGCTGCTGGTGTACCTCCCTGTGCAGAGAACACCCACGATCAGCTATTGTACGCGCGCTTGTGGTGTTGCATCTCCCTTGAGGACGAACGCCTATGGTATACAGCAGGTGCTGCCCTAAAACGCTGCATAGCCACCCTCGTACAACCAGGTCGTGAGTATTGCAAGACTGCCTTTCTGTCATAGGACTGCACTAGTGGTTCGAAAACATCCAAATCCTCCACGTCGTTGAATCGCAAATCGGTGCCATGCTGAACCCTAACCCTAGACCGCCGTCGCTGGTGATCCTCCCATCCTCTTCTGCGCCTCTGTCCCTCTTGAAATCTGTCCCGCCTGTTCGAACGCTTTCCTCCTTCGCGGTCTCACATCAGTCCACTCTCCCCTATCCCCCCATATGGTGGCACCCTGCTTGGACCCCGCTCCCCCCAACGTACCTCGCAACCGGTGAAGAAGAAAACCAGCGCGATTGCCCACGGTGGACCAGGTGGAAATCACGGTTCTCTCGACCACTCCCTCTCTCGCCTCTCATATTATTAATTTCAATTCTATGTATAAAGATTAATCGGGATGTTACGACAAATATTTGCTATTCGTAAATATTAAAAAATGGCATGAGACAAATATACACAGAAAAGTACGAGGAAAATATTTTCCACTGATAAATAAAAAAATCACGGGAACAATATTTGCCACTAGTAAATACAAGAAAATAAATATTGGACAAATATTCATTACTAATACCTAAAACAACACTAAACAACTATTTGCTACTAAGGGTCCGTTTGGGTTCACTTATTTTAAAACTTATGCAGATAAATAAGTATTGATGTATTATATATAAGTTTGTTAAGGTAGTTTATGAAAAATAACATATGAATATACAATTTTCGTTTGTAAAATTTTATGAACTAACATAAAAACTTAATTATTTGCATAAACTCTTTTTTATAAGCTAAATTCAAACAGGACATAAAGCGAATCTTGAATCGCAAATCGCAAATCCACTTTGAATTAGAAAAAACTAATCTTGGCATTTTAGTGCATGTATGTATTCCAAACCAAACCATGAGCGTCATACTCATAATCATTCCATTCAACTGCGTTGAAAATGCCTAGTTGTTCGGTGAAAAATATGTGTCTTGTACTACTTGCGCTGATTAATTTCAAGTGTAACAATTAAACTTTATGAAGTGTTTCTTTAATTAAATAAATATACTATATATTTCGCATTATTGACATTTAACATAATAACGATATCTATAAGAAATTTGTGTGATATTGCCCGGTTATAGTTTAAATTGTGTGGGAGTGAAGTGTAATATTTTTTTTTACCACGATAACAATATTCAGTCATTCAGATTTGTAGAGTACGTCAGATACAAGAGCAAATTCAAGATCAATAAAAATAAAAAATGATGAATATTTAAAGAAACTCACATCATGCAAGTTAATAGCATAAAATGACAAAGGCATACATGTATGCAAGTTAATATTTGATTTTTTTTATACTACACTTCACACGAAGATAAATCAACAATCCCTTGTTTCTTTGAACACCATGAGATTGGAGCTTAACCTGTAATGAACAAGCACCCAGCTGTGTTATTCCTATCATTTTGATCTCCTCCCTAGTCAGAATTTAAATATCCAAATGTTACTATATCTTTCTTGATATTCTTCTGATTTGGCATTAGAATACCATAATCCACGGTACCTTCCTCATATCTTAGAATCCTCTTAGTTGTGATTAAATAAAGATACCTTTGGTTCCTCCATAGATATGCTTTCAAGTCCAACACTTTGACATAAACCATGCTTTGCGTTGCAAAATTATCTCTATGGTCCTATGTCTCCTTGCATATATAGTTGCATCAAGTAGTTTCTCACTAGTCTTCTACTGAGTTTATCTCTAATTTCAATTGGTGTTACGGCTGCATTGCAATTGATCATGTTGAACTTCTTCAACATATACCCATCGTACTTATTTCGATGCATGAAGATTCCTTTGATTGTGTCCATACATCTTATGCCCCGATAAGTTTCCATGGTCAGACGTTTAAAACTCAAGCATACTTTCCTTTTTGAATTTTACCATTTGCTCCAATGATCAAGAGATCATCCGCATACAAGCGTAGTACTAGGAACTCCTTCCTATCTAGATTTTTCAAATATACTTCATGTTCTGAGGTTCATTTGATGAAGTCTGATTGAATAAGGAAACTGCCAATTCTCTTATTACAGGTTCTAGGTGTCTGCTTCGTAACTTACAACGATTTCTTCAATCTAAACACTTTTTCTTCTTGGCCTTTGATCTTAAACCCTGATGTATTTTGCATCTTCGCCATTTGGCACCATCTTCGCTTTATAGACCTATTTCACATCAATAAGTTTCTTGTTTCCTCCTGATGATTTAACACAATAAAACTAATATTGAAAGTCATATTGCTTGACAGTGGAGCTCTCAAGCTTAGTCTTCCATTTGCATCTGAAGCCTTCAACTACTTGTTTACTATCTTCGTCATGTCACTGGTAGTTTCTTCACAAGACATCATTTGATTTTTCAGCATCACCAACTTTGTGAAGAGTTCTTCTATACCTATTCTTGATATGACATTTGAACCATCTCATATTGGTGACATAAAGCTTGCAAATGTACCCTTTTCATTTTATCATCATCGCCAAACACTTTCTTGAGCTTTTGTTGTTTCCTCAATAATCTTCTCAAAGATGTAATTTGTATAAGCCCATTGATGAATAAAGAACAAATATTCCCCTTCTTTCTTTGCTTACGACAAAGAGTTCTTATGCGCCTCGGTAGCATTTTTTGCTAATGCTTGAACACCATCATTCACAATTTCAAGCACATCTTGAAATCTTAATATAACTTTATTTTAGCAACCACCGATCATAATTATCACATTTGAATACTTGACGATATGTAGCGAATTATTTGAAGGTTGTATATGAATTAACTATCGTTCTTGATTAGAATTGGATGATATGAAACAAACTTTGGTATACTAGTTTGCTGGAACTAATTGGGGTTCCACTGGTTTCAAGTTAGGGGGAAAAATCAAGAAAGATGAAGGGAATGCAAAGTTTTGATAGAGAGATTAAACACACAAGAAAATAATGAAAATCAAATTATTAACAAATGAGTTTGAATTAAAATGTACATAGAGTGGTTACTATACACACACACACAGTGGTTATTTATATAAAGTAAACCTACAAACATTCAAAACTCACAACAACTAACTACCTAACTCATTAATCGATAAACAAGTAACATAACAATCTTAACCAAGCACATAACCAATTACTAATTGTTAACTTGTCAAGCAAGTAACAACTTTTAATCACGGATTACATCTCAACAAAATCAAGCAACACCAAAGTGAGACGATGAAATAACCGAAAAAAATAAATACGAAAGAAAAACACGATTTATGTGAAAGCCACTCATTTAAATTACAAGAGTAGAATAAGATAGATTTGAGTGATCAAATCGAAAAATGATCAACAACCACCATTTTATTAAACAAAAGTTGTTTAACATTTCTTTCCTAATTTTTTGGTGTTTTTATATTTTTTTAGAAAATGATCTCCTATCTTATCTTACCTTATTTATAAAAGTTCGTAAGTCTCTTAGACAACTTTTTGGAGCAAAATAAGTTGTTCCACATTTCCTTCCTAATGTTTTGTTGTTTTTATATTTTTTTAGGAAATGATTAGTTCTTAAGTCTCTTAGTCAACTTTTTTGCAGCCAAAAAAGTTGTTCCACATTTCCTTCCTAATTTTTTGTTGTTTTTCTATTTTTTTTTTTAGAAAATGATCACCTATCTTATTTATAAAAGTTCTTAAATCTCTCTTAGACAACTTTTAGGAACCAAAAAAGTTGTTCCACATTTCCTTCATAATTTTCTATTGTTTTTCTATTTTTTTGGAAAATTATCGCATATCTTATTGATAAATGTTCTTAAGTCTTTTAGACAACTTTTTGGACCCAAAAAAGTTGTTCCACATTTCCTTCCTAATTTTTTTTTGCTGTTTTTCTATTTATTTTTTTTAAGAAAATGATCGCGTATCTTATTTATAAAAGTTCCTAAGTCTCTTAGACAAGTTTTTGGAGTCGAAAATGTTCTTGAAGTCTAATGTACTTCAGGGGTTTTATTATTTGTCTTTTGGAAGCATTATCAATGATTTTTTCATAACAAGGATTAGACCAAGGGTTAACCCTAATCCCTATCAATGATTTTTCATAACAAGAATTGGACCAAGAGTCAACCCTAATCAATTATCTATTTACAATAGCTAGCACCAAGATGTATGATTTTTGTAGATGATGTAGTCTTAGTTGGAGAGTCGAGGGATGTAGAAGTAAGACATAGTATATGTAATGTAATTTTAGCAAAATACGAAGTAGTTCGACCTTAGAGATGAAAGTTGGAGATCATATCATATAAGTTACACAGTTTAAATATCCTGAGTTCATTCTTTCAACAAAAAATATTGGGTTCATAGGACAAAATGACGGAGAAATAAAAGCATATGTAAATCATTGTATTCAAGTTGGATGATTGAAATGTAGAAGAGCCTCATGTGTTTTTTGTGATAAAAATGTGCCGTTTAAGTTGAAGTGAAAAAATACCTGACAGTTGTTAGAACAACGATGTTTTTCGAAACAGAGTATTGGCGGTTAAGAACCAACACGAGAATAAAGTAAGTGTGCGGAGATGGAAATGTTGTGTTGGATGTGTGGAAAGACTAGATGGGATAAGATTAGAAATTACAACATTATACGATAATTGGGGTAGCACCTATAGTATAAATATTGTGGAAAATAGGTTTAAGTGGTTTGGACATGTAGAGTGAAAACCTGTAGATTCTGTAGTAAGAGAAGAGTAAATCAAATAGAGGATAGTCATATTACAAGAGGTATACGAAGACCTGGAAGAACTATAAGAGAAACTATCAGAAAAGATTTATAGATTAATAAGTTGGATCTAAATATGGTTTGTGATAAAAACAATATGACATATTTCAATCCATGTAGTCAACTCCACGTAGTGGGATAATGTTTGGTTGTTGTTGTCGTCTTTGGGAAGCATTAATTTATGCTTAACAATAACTATTATTTCATTTTATGATAAACTACCACATTTATTAGTCAATGAGATAATCAACTTTCCGTGCATCGCACGGGTCCAAATACTAGTGTTATAATTATAAACTATAAGAGTAATTTTGACATTATTTAACTTATATATTCAATTTTAGAGATCTACCATTATAAAGTCATTTTTTAAGTGGTATCTGAAAAATAATTTTTATATGTGAAATCATTCATATAAGTTTAAGTATGTTTTAAAATTATTATTTTTTTTAAAAAGTACCAAAAGGATTAAATATGTTAAATGAGTTATTACTAGAAACTATTTAAATCAATTTTTCTTTAAAACCTATTTGTTAAACATTTACAACAAAAAGATAACTCACTATAAAAATTATTTTTAAAAAAGAACAAAAACTTGTGAACATTTTTTCAAATGCTTTTTTTGTATGATTGATTTCTAACGAAAAATTCTTTTTCTTCTTCTTTTGTGTTAAACCTCTTATCGATAAGGGAAAGAGGTTTAGCAATGCTGAGTTCAAACCAAAAAGTAATAGATTGTGGAAAACTTATTCGATCAAAGAGTCGAGTTCAAATTCTTTAAACAATATGTTATTGACGAAACTCTTTAGCCAAGTTCAATCACTTAATCTTCCTTTAAGAAAAAAGTCTAACAACTTAATCTATTCTTTTGTTTGTTATAATAGTAGTAACAAACTCTGAAAAAAATTAAGGTGAAAAAATCATGGATAGTTTAGTAAATAATCATTTTTTTTCTTTAAATAAGTCTATAACAACCCTAAAAAAAATCTATAACAAAAATTGGAATTTTCCCTCAAAAAACAAAAATTGAAAGTCTTACGATTGAATATACTTTCTGCCCTAAATCGAATTTTTGATAACAACAAAACTACTTCCCCACACAGAAGCGACGCCGTTTTCCTATCTCCGGTTGCGTTTCTGCCCGAATCCACGAATTCCGCCGCCGCACCGTCCACCGTCGTTGCCTTTTTCAGGTAACAACTCTCCCAACTATCTCTACACACTTTCAATATCCATTATCTTCATCAATTTCCCTAATTAAACCCTCTTAACTCTTACCTCCAATTTTTCCTATCCATAAAGTTAGGGTTTTTCAATTGCAACAAACAAATTCGTTACTTTTATTAACAATTCGTTGTTTTAATTTTAATTACAGGCTTATTTTTCTAGTTGTTAGAAGATGGATATGGATGACGATCAAGAGATGGAGAATTTCGGAACTGAGAAAGATTTTGAAGGTGGTCAATGGGTTAATGGTGAATTCTACTTTCGAAAGCGCCGAGAGAAAGCTCGAACTCAAACCAAAGATGATGTTCTATATGGAGTTTTTGGTGATTCCGAAGATGACGATGATGATGGGTATTCTAGTAAAAAGCGAAGAAAAGATTTTGGAAGGAAACAGGATCTCACTAAACCCGTGAATTTCATTTCAACTGGAAATTTTATGCCGGATAAGGATAATGTTGATGAGAATTTGAAAGAACAGGATGATGATGAAGATAGGCCTGGTTTAGGGTTAGGTTTTGGGTCGGCTGGTATTTCGGGGTCTGGTTTAGGATTTAATGCTGGTCGTGGTGTGAATGGTTCAGATAGAAATGAAGAATCTGATGAGAATGATAATCGGGATGATAAATTTTTGCCTACTGCGTTTGGGAAGAAGATTAAGGAGGGAGCCATGAAGAGGGAGAAGGAGAGATTGGAGGAGAAGAAGAAGAAGAAGGGGAAGAAGCCGGGGATGGGTTTCGGTCAGGAGGGGTCTGTGGATGTTGGGAAATTCGAGAGTCATACGAAGGGAATTGGAATGAAGCTGCTTGAGAAGATGGGTTATAAAGGGGGTGGTCTTGGGAAGAATGAGCAGGGTATTTTAAATCCTATTGAAGCGAAGTTGAGGGCTAAAAATTCTGGTCTTGGATTTAACGAATCGAAGGGAACCACAATGCCGTTGCCTGCTTTGCAGACGGAGAAGAAGACTGAACCGGGAGTTGTGCAGCCTACAGTTGGAAGAACACGTTCGTGGTTAAAGCCGCCGAAGAAGAAGAATAAAGAAGAGGAAAAGTATGTAACTGCTGAGGAGTTGTTGGCTAGCAAGCAAGAAGAAGAATCAGAGGTTGTTCAGAAGATTTATGATATGAGGGGGCCGCAGGTACGAGTTTTAACAAATTTGTCTGATTTGAATGCCGAGGAGAAAGCAAAGGAAAATGATGTCCCAATGCCTGAGCTTCAGCATAACGTAGCACTAATAGTTCGGATAGCTGAAACCGACATCCAAGAGATTGATAGAGATTTGAGGAAAGAGAGGGATATAGCACTTAGCTTGAAAAAAGAAAAGGAGAAGTTGGAAGCTGAGGCAGCGTTTCAAAAGAAGCAGCTCGATAATTATGAAAAGATAATGAGTGTGCTGGACAGAGTTGGAGAAGAGAACACCTTAGGAACATTAACACTGGATTCCCTTGCTCAATGCTTTATGGACATGCACAAAAGATATGCTGAGGATTATAAGCTGTGTAACTTGTCATGCATTGCTTGCTCATATGCCCTGCCTTTGTTTATCAGAATGTTCCAAGGATGGGATCCTCTTCGAAATCCATCTCATGGTTTGGAGTTGGTATCACAGTGGAAGGCACTGCTTCAAGGAGATGATTGTTTTGATATATGGGACATGTCATCACCTTATACTCAATTGGTTTCAGAGGTTGTATTGCCAGCTGTCAGAATATCTGGTATCAATACCTGGCATGCACGGGATCCTGAACCAATGCTACGGTTTTTGGAGTCTTGGGAAAAATTACTTCCTTCTTCAGTTCTTGCTACTATATTAGACAACATAGTCATGCCAAAACTATCAAGTGCAGTAGGTACTTGGGAACCACATCTTGAGACCATTCCTATCCACACATGGGTGCATCCATGGCTACCCCTGCTAGGGCACAAACTGGAGGTTATCTACCAGACAATTCGTTTCAAATTGAGTACTGTTCTTGGTGCATGGCACCCAAGTGATGGTTCTGCATATGCTATATTGTCTCCTTGGAAGACTGTATTTGATTCTGATAGTTGGCAACAACTTATGCACCGTTTTATCGTACCTAAGCTGAAGGCTGTCTTGCAAGATGACTTCCAAGTGAACCCGGCAAGTCAGAATCTTGATCAGTTTTATTGGGTTATGAACTGGGCTTCAGCTATTCCAATTCATCTGATGGTTGACACGATGGAGATCTTCTTTGCCAAGTGGCTTACGGTTTTGTATCGTTGGTTGTGCTCAAATCCTAACTTTGATGAAGTTACAAAATGGTATTTAGGCTGGAAAGAACTTATTCCAAAAGAACTTTTGGCAAATGAAAGTATTCGATACAAGCTCAATTGTGGTCTTGATATGATGAACCAGGCTGTTGAAGGTATGGAGGTTGTGCAACCTGGTTTGAAGGAGAAGATAAGCTATATCAGGGTAAGTGAGCAAAGGAAATTTGAGACTCAGCAGAAAGCAGCAGCTTCTGCTCAACAACAAGCTGCTGCAAGCATGGCTGGTGGTGCAGATGGTGTGAATGAAATGAGTGTTAAAGATCTCATTGAGGCCTATGCTCGGGATAATGGTTTACTGTTCAAACCTAAATCTGGTAGAACACATAACGGTCATCAGATATATGGGTTTGGCAATGTCAGCATAATAATTGACTCTCTAAATCAAAAGGTCTATGCCCAAAATGAGGAAACATGGTCTTTAGAAACTCTTGAACGGTTGCTAGAATTACATAATAAATCTCTTAGTAAAAGACGTTGAATTCTGTGTTGGGTATGTGAAGGAACATCTCAGTTCTCAGGTACTCTATTTCTTTAGGATTTTTGTATGAGTTATTTTCTCTTGATTTGTTGGCTAAGGATATTGTAGTTTGTTTATGTTTTGTTTCAATATCCAAAATGTGAAATTATAGACAGATAATACAGGCGAAATGAAGTTACACCTTTTCATAATGTTAACTGTTTTTGGATGTGAGTGTGAATATATTTAGAGATTTGGGAAGGAACGTAGATGTTGGCTGTTGGCCAATCCTTGTGCAGGCCATTCTACATCTTCTGGTTGCATACTGTTCCCAGAAATTGGGAAAACCTGATGTTATGTTACCTGCTGCAGCAGTTATAACTTATAATCTTTGTTTTTCAATAAATTAAGACAATTTTCACAGATCATAGAGTAGAAAATACAACCAGAGAATAATATAACACACTCTCTTGAACATATATGCTTAAATTAAGTCATTGAATAAAGAAAAGTTATAATTATAACAATTTATTAAGTTTCCAATTTCTATGATTATTAATAAACACATGGACCCTTCTATAATAGAACCATGCACAGAACACCAAACATAGTTAATTTTCATTCCACTGCTTCATAACACAAGTTCACGTAATTTGGAAATTTGTACTGAATGATGGTGCTGCTGTATGTTGTATAACTAGGTAAAACTAAAAATATAAAGTATAGGTTTATATTCGATTGTATGTATTTAGGTTTATAGTTTGTTTATATGTGCAAGTAGACTGGTAATACAGTGTGGTATAACTAGGTAAAACATATTACCTTTGATGCAGGATCAGTTTGTTTATTGTTCTGTTTGTATGTTTTATTCCTGATCTCCTGAATTTTTTAATCTGTTTTATTTTGACTTTAATTGTAATCTATGTAATAAATTTCATGTAACTGGCACTTGAAAGATGAGGGTATATTCAGTCCTCTGCTAAGTAACAAACAACCCTTTAAGTAAAGCTGGACCGACGTATGGTTTATGATAGAACATTATGGCGTAATTTGATCCATGTAGCTGACCTCACTTAGTGGGAAAAGGTTTGGCAGTTGTTGTTGTTGTATTATAATTTTATGGAGTCTCTAAATCCTAACTGCCCATCTTTTCAACTCCATACACACTTCATTTTGTTACAGTTATCTTCTCAAATTCTGTCGCATGTATTGCTGTCTGCCATCTTCTGTTGCATCAACCCTCAAGCACATTCAACATTTGCTGCTCATTTGTCTTAACCATATGTAAAGGAAAAGTGATGCTATTCAAAATTTAGGAGTTTGATTTTGACACACCATAGCAACATAAAGTAAATACTGTCGAAAAAAGGATTGTTTTCCTTGCTCTTAAATTGAAACACTTGAAACTACTATTAGCAAGGTAATCAAAATCAGACCAGCTGGTTCAACTAGTTAGACCAAACCTATGTCCAGTTTGGAAGACCCTGAAAACCGCCCTGTCAGATTCAAGAAAAACAGCAGTTGACCCAGTCCTAGCAATTGGGTCGCATTTTTTCTTCATTTTTCCCCCTTTTATTTCACTCACCTAAAAGTCTTGATTTATAGAAGAAAGTTATCTACTACTCTCTTTATAGTGATGTGGAACTTTGAGAAATATATTACTCGCCTAGAAAGTCTTGTTTTATTGTTGAAAGTCATCTACTAGTTCTACCTTTTAAATAGTGTGGGGTTTTAAGAAGTAGACATGAAAAATAGAGCACACATTGAATTAGAATTAGTGTTTTTTTAATAGGAAAAGTTGTATTATTGTATAAAAGATATACAGGTAAAACACAAGGAGTGCCAAAATCAGTACAATAACACAATTTGATACACAATCACCTCAATCTCACCCACCCTTGTCACTGGTTCAAATGGAAATTAAAAAAGTAAGACTAATGCAGCAACCGTTTGCACATAGCATGCTCCTGTGCCCTGTTCAACTTTCAGGGTATTTGGCTTTGTGATTAACTTTTTGCCCCTGTCACCACGATGACAAACCCCAACATACTGTGACAAATAATTCTTCACCAAAATATAGATTTTTTTTAACTTCATTAGAATTATAATAAAAAAGCTGTAACTTTGTATTTTACTAATATTATAAAGCTATAAATATTATACTTTTAGTTTAATACTTATATTTTATTTGGTATAAGATGTTAAAAATTAATAAAAATATATTATTTTAGTTACTACCGGTCCCGACCTTGGTCTAACTCTGGTCAGAGTCAGACCATTAAGCTTTGAACTGGTGGTTATGCAGATTCAGTGTCCGGTCCCTTTTTAATTACCTTAATTATTGAGTAAACCATCAATTTAGTTCTTAAACTATCACCCTTTAATTTAGTTCCTAAACTATGTAAATATAATAAATAGTCCCTTAACTATGTGAAGTGAAATTCATGAATTTAGTCCCTACTATTAAGATGTTAGGTACTACATGGATAAATTTTTATATACTTGGTGATTAAATTGACAGATTTCATATAGTTTACGGGCTACTTATTATATTTATATAGTTTAGGGACTAAATTGTTGAGAGGTTGATAGTTGAGAGACTAAATTGTTGAGAGGTTGGTACTTGAGAGACTAAATTGATGGTTTATTCCATAATTATTAGTGTCTGTTCCAGATCCAAAATTACACGCACACGCATAATGTTCTTTTCAATATTTTGAACATTAGACATGCTTCTATATAAGAAACCATGAAAACTACCAGCTTTAGATTTGCCATATGGCAAACCAGCCTCATTTCTTCCAGTAAATAATATGAAATGATTAAATTAGTTCATATTAATAATCTCCTTGTGCATGATTTCTTGCTGTGTATACCACTAATTTTATCATTTGAGAAGGACTGCGAATTGTTTTATAACAGCATTGTTTTTTAGTTTTGCATAATTTGACGACGCTGCATAATTTTGATTTTAGAAGTGAGATTTGAAACTACTACTTTATCTGTCTTTTTTGTCAAAGTTTTCATATTAGATGTGGTCAGTCATCAGTGCAACACATACACGATCGTTTTCCTTTTACTGGACGTGAAGGGGAATTTTTATGGCTTTCTTAAGTTTAGCTTTTACTGGTTTTGTTGGTATCAGTAAAATTAGTTCGTAACAGAAGGGATAATGTTTCCATATATAGTCAATAATCCAATTTACTCTTGTGCTCGGCATGTTCAAAAATCATATATGAACAAAACTGAACCATTAATCAAGCCCATCTGCCTGGTAAAAAACTGAACCATCTACCACAGTTCTATAGCTGAACCAATTTAACAGTTGAAGAACCAAACAGATTGACACTTCATTGTGGTGAACTACCAGAAACGCACCTCGCAAGACTGTCCACACCAATATACTTTCTAAACCCCAGCCACTATAATAACAGCGGCTGAGCGAGTTATTAGTTCAAAAATTGTTTGCACATCGCGAGAAAACTTGTTAGTTAATGGATGAAGACTCAGAGTCTTGGTGTACATTTCTTGGCTTTGGTATTGAACTATCGATTTTAGATGATGTAAAACTAATCCCGAATCATTAGCATTGTACTTTCCCTTGCATTAGAATTTCCTTCATATGCAATAGACAGATATCAAATACTTGTTGACCACTTGTTCAAGAGCTCAAGACTCTTACCACTTATCAATTCATTGGTGGTGTTATTTATTATTTTTTCGATCTATATATCAAATATTGATTTGAAAAACAATGTAACAAATATATGTACTCCAATTGCAGTTTCTCACCTGTCGAAAGAGGCACGTTTTATTTGAGCAGACGATGAACCAAAGAAAATCGAACCGGACATAAGACATTTACTTACGTCTCTTTCTTTCCACCGTTTCTCCGCAACCAGACATTCCATTTTCACGTTGTTTCTTCTGTTTTTTACAACAAAAATATATTTAATATATATGCAAATATGCAATGTTAATGTGTTATTTTTAATCCAGTTAATTTTTTTTAAGGGTAATCCAGTTAAGTGTTGATATATGTATATATTTTTTTTAGAGATATATATGAGAAATATTTCATAATTTTTTCCCCATTGACCGAGAACGCTTCTCTACAACAATGATGTCTCAAACATTCGAACTCTAGACCCAGTTATGAGTCTCCCCATGTTTTATATTACAATATTCTTCAAAAAAAAAGAAATTGTATTATACATAATTTGATTGGAGGTATGCCTAATAACTTTTACACTTTCGATGGATAAAGATTCCAGCTATTCATGGTGATATTAAATAGTATGAAAAATACAGCTATTTTAGGAGGAAACCAAAAGTAATATATTTACATTGAATTCAACAATGTTTTGGTTTTTAAAAAGTTAAATTCTTCAATTTTCACCATTTTCAATGCAATGTTTCTATTTTTATCATCTTAACCATTGCTCCAAAGGCACTTTTTAGCATTTTCAATTTTATAATGATTATAAGTTTTGCTTTTCAAATATACTTTTCTTTTATAAAAGTATACCAATCTTCATTGACTTTAATGGTTCTTTTATTATTTATAACAAACAATGGTGAAATCATTATAAAATCATTTTTACAATGATTTTAACATAGTAATTCCTTTTATTATTTATGACTATGTTAAAAATATAGAAGGAATTATTTTTATAAGCATAATATTTAACAAAAAATATATAAGAAATCATTTTTTTAAATCTATCACATCAAAATTCAAAATATAGATAGCAAATAAGTATACAAAGCATTACAATAGAAAGAAAATAGTTAGGTAAAATACGAGTCACAAAAATGTTATCTGTTTAATTTTTTTTTTCAAGTAGTTTAGTGTTAGAAATTCAAATTCTAATATGAATAATTGATGGATCGGAGTTTAAACCCTAACAAAAATGTTATTTATTTAGTAAAATTTGCCAATAAATTTGCGATATAATTGAAAAAGTATCAACATCATCTAAAAAGAGAAAACATAGTAATTTTATGAGATCAAAACAATTAGTCACTAGGTATTCAACCCGTGCGTTGCACGGGTTTGATTACAATGTATATTTTTTAAAGTTATTGAAAATAATAAATTTGGTGGATCTCTATTGAATTATTTTGCAATTAAAAATAAAATAGCTATTAAAATATTTTAAACTTGTTATTCTCTCGTATGAATATAGAGCATAGAGTAGATAAAAATCATTTTTGACATAAATAGTGTGTCATTCACCTTTATTAGAAATCAATAGAAATTAATAAAAAAATTCTTTTAATATATTTTCTTGGTTTAGTGTATATCTTCTATTTTTGTTTACATTTATTTTAATACATTTGTGGATTTTGGAAAGAAAAAATCATGAATTATAATAATATATTATCAAATTTATATTCTAACTTGAGTCAATGAAATTATTTTATTTAAAAAAAAAGTAGGAAATAACTCAATTTTAATAAATAAATAAATTTAATGACTCATTTTCGTATTTACCATTCAAACACTACATGACAACATAGTCTTTAGATAAAAAAATAATAATTATTCATCTTCTCCTCCTCCCTTTTACAAATAATTTCTTTATTAAAATTTAATTTGATAATTATAGTTTCATCATTTAATTTCAGCATATACGAAGGATGCATATTATATTTAGAATTTTGGTGCTAAATACAAAACAAATTTTTTATTAAAATAAAAAAGTTGAATATAAAAAACATATGATATGATTTTAGCACAGTCTCTTCATTAGTCGGGGACTATAATACGTGCAAATAAGACCCCTATTTTGAAGTAGATAAAATAGTCACAAGGAAGGGGGTTTGAATTGTGACCTTTTAAAAATTATATTGTAACTTAAAAAGTAATTCTCAAGTTGAAACTTGGAATGATTAAGTTAATATCAGACTTCAGAACGTTCTGATGTCTGAGAGTAAAAAACAGTTTAACAAAGGAAATGTGTTTATGTGTGTTTCGTGTTTGCAGTAAGTAAAGAGTAAAGGGAAGAGAAAGAACACACAAAGAGTTATAGTGGTTCACCCAATGTGGGCTAGTCCACTCCTCACAATCTTGTGAGAGTTTCCACTATGATGCTTGAGATAACCTCTCAAATCATGCACCTTACAACCTTTGTTCACCTGAACAGTTACACAACCTGTATTCTCTAAGCCTCAGCAGGCTTGCACCTTGTTGCTAAGTTAACCACTTAGACTTTTACAATCCTTACTCAAACTAACACTTTAGTACCCCTAAAGCTAGATGAGACTTAATTACAATTTGTGAGAAGTTTGAATGTTTGAGAATCAAACAGAGGAGGAAGAAGAAGAAGAAGAAGAAGAAGAAGAAGAAGTTATCTTTCAAAGAGATAACAAAGAGTATTGATGTGCACTAAGGAAACAAAAGTCTTTAGTCATTGATCAATTTCAATTGCAAGAGCCAAAAACAATCTCAAGTTGTTTATTTTGTATGCTTTGCAATGGTGCAAGTAATGTTGAGCCTTTGATCTCTATTTATAGAGTTTTTGGGATCATATAGCCGTTGTAAGGTGACCAATGGTGTTATACCACATGTCCTGGGGCCCACAAGTTTTTACTTGAAATTCTGGGTGAACATTCTGATCATCAGAATGTTGTTGTGTTCCCAGGATGAACATCAGAATGTTGCTGTGTTCTTCATCAGAATGTTGATATTCATGATGTTCTTCATCTGGGTTCATCAATGATGAATGTCTGATGAGTTTATGGGTTTGTTCAAGGTGTGACATGAGATTTGTTGGGCTTTATCCACCAAAAAGTAACTTCTCCATATGCATCAAAAGTTGCTGGATAAAGTAGAATAAAGTTGATCCAAATCTGCCTTGGTCATTGTGCAGGAAATAGAAGATAGTGGGTCTGCAGCTTTAGGCCCATGCTTCTAGGGGATTTTGCTTGATTCTGTTCAGAGGATAAGTTATCTCTGATGCAAGATCTCCTTTTGCTACTTTTCTCATCTTTCCACCAACTACACTGTTCATAGCTGGAAGCATGTGCAAGAGTGAACATTTCGACCTTCAGAATGTTCCATTTGTTCTTACTTTAGGTTGATTTGTAAGACTTAATTTTTGATGTAATCAACTCTAATAGTAAAGACATAACTGAAGTGCGGTGAATGCAACATCTAGGATATTATTCTCATTGGAATATTCATAGTACTTTAATGTTCATAGTCTTGGATGAACATTAAAGATCTTTTTGACATAGTTCCTTGTCCATGCCTTTATTGTTGATAGATTCATGCAGATGTACTTTATTGGACCTTTTATTCATGTCATGTGTACTTGCATGTTCTTTACGTTCTTGATGATTATGGGTTTGCTTATGAACACCCTTCTGAATTACCATTAGAACGTTCTGATCAACATTCTGAACTAACTTTCAGATCTTCAGAGTTAGTTCATGAATTCAATGTCCTTTGATTTCTTATATCTTGATATGATTTAAACCTTGTTCCTGTCTTACTAAAACACTCAAGAGCACAAGTTAAATACCAAGGAATTAATCAAAGTCCATTTAATCCTTAATCATTAAAGTTTATTATCTTTAAAATCAATTAGGGATTTTGCCTCAACATATTTTTCCTTTAACCACCTTCATATATAAAATTTTCAAGTCAATTATAGTTAATGGTTTAAATTAATTTTTGTTGAATCCTTTTTCTCAATGAATTGTTTTTACCTTTTTTTGTCAATGAATTTAACTTTATGTGCAATAAATTTAAAATTTTATTGTATAAATTCATTTAGTGTTTTTCGTAAGCAAATGATACAAATGTGTAACTTGGATCATATCATTTAGCCTTCTCTCTACCCATGTCTTAATTATATTATAATATTTTTGTTATTCTTTTTATACGAAAAAATGGTAGACACTTGTAGTCTTCACCTTTATAAACTAAAATACTATTTTTTTATGTAAGATACAATCTTCCATATTCAATTGAAAATATTTGAATAAAAATGAATTGAACTTTTTACTTCATGTTCTATATTATCGATATTTACATAAAGACTCTAAGTTTAGACTACTTAAATATATTGTAGTTTTCATTTTTTAATATATTATACTTAATTCATAAATAGAAGTCTCATTTATCCTCTTCACCTTCCTTCAATTTTTTATTTATTCTCTTCTCCAAATTCACAAGAAAATAGACATGCAACATCATCACATCCTTCTTTCATTTAGAATTCAAAGATAGATAGACAGAGACAAATATGAAGATAATCTGAATGGACATTCTCTAAGTCAAGTTACAACAATATTGTTTTTTATGTTACAATTACAACAACCACATCAAATGATAACAATTAGCATTTCACTAATATAAAGTTTATTCAAAATTTAAAACAATTAATTTAAATTTTATCTCTACAAAGTCTTATTATTTTTTTTTTCTATATCATCTACAAATATAAAACAATTACAATACAAATTCAACAAATTTCAAATTTAATGATGCAACTATTATAGTTACGCATACTTACATGAGTTTGCCATTTTTATACCCAAATAGCAAGAATGCAAGAAACACAAAACAGAAGCCTTGGCTATCCTCTTCTCCTCATTCACATGAAAAAAATTGTCATATATATCCACATTAAACAAAAAAAGAAAATATGTAATAGAGAAAGATAGAAAAGTAGGCTAACGAAAGTTACACATACATGAAAAGTAAGAAAGAGAGAAACAAAAACTACAATGCGAAATTAAAAAATATCACTTAAGAGTTGCTTGGAGAAAGGGATGATGACCCAATACCAAAATTTATACTACAACCGGTTAAATTCAATGCACAAAATCACATATTTATACACACAATTATCTTGAGATGAACAATAACACTCCATAAAAGTTGTAACCCATTAATTTACTAGTTAAATTTTTCATTGACAAAAGGAGTGATTGAATAGTCATAATTTAAATTTTTTGACTAATGAATGATCATAGTTAAAAATTATGAGTTAAGGAATATGAAAAAACATTAGTTCAAAAATAGAGGTGATAAAATATATTTTTCATAAATAATCAATTTTGTAGGAGTGATCAAGTTGGAACAGAATATTAAGATCAACCAATGACATTTTGTAACAATTGAAGCCAAAATAAAAAAGAAGTGGAAGAATTTTTTATTTTTTTTAATAAAGAAATGGAAGAAATATTATTCTCATTTTTATAAGTTACATACATATTTGATTTTTTGTATGGACAGACTTCTATAAAAAAAAAATGTACGTGATTATATTTCATATTTTAATAAATTTGATCAATTACACTTTTTTGTTTTTATACTATATATTTTTATTAGTTCTATTTTGGACTAATATTTATTGATCAATTTTATCCTTCAACTTTTACATGTTTAGGTATCTCATGTTTTTTAGTAGAAAAAAGATATCTAATTTTTACGTACATTAGAGTATGCAATGCATCTTTTGTCTTCAACTTTATAGAAACTCATGAAAAGAAAAAAAAATTAAGCATGGCAGTGACCTTTCACCTGGAAGATAGTGCAAGATTAATGTTAATACATGACAACTTTCTAAGGCACTAATAATAATAGAATAAGAAAGAGTGAATAGTTTTAATTCACACAAGATTATTATTTAGTGGAAGATTAATGAGATATATCAAAGGGTGAAAAGTTATAAGTGAGGTGAGAAGATTTTTTAGAATGACAATTTAGTATTAGAGAATGAGAAGCTTTTTTTAGAGTGTCACATCATCATAAATCTTGCATGAGAATAACTCAAATTTCCTTTAGATAGATAGATAGATACTTTAACTAACTTTCTTAATAAGTTTAAAGTTAATTATGTCCACAAATCTTAATTCAATTGATAAAAATGTCGAAATTGTTATATCAGACATCATGACCGGGGTTTGAACCCCGATGCCTCCACCTATGTGTGTTTGTAACAACTTTGTCATTTCGTCTTTCTTTACAAAATGGTTAAATATATAAACTTTTCGTTTTAATCTCTCTAAAAAATTTATTAGACTTTTAGTCCACCAAAAGTTTTCCATCTTCACCCTTGCTCATTACTTGTAAGTAAACTCATATGTATAATTCATATTTTTGAATAAAATTTTGCATAAGAGTTTATAATAATATAATAATCTCTCCCTACATAACTTAGAATTTTTTAACAAAACATGAATTAAATATGAATTATATATTTTTTGTGGTTAAAAATTCATATTTAATTCATGTTTTGTTAAAAAATTCTACATTTTTTGGGAGAGATTTTTACAATATTTTATACATTTCTGCACAATTTCATAGAAATATACAAAGACTATACATGATTTTACTTTAAAAATGGCGATTGAAAATTTTATAAGAACTAAAAAGTCGAAAGAAATTTATAGAAGGACTAAAACAAAAAGTTGATATATTTATAAGGATAAAAAAAAGGTTTAAACGTGTTTTTGGTCCCTACACTTTCATCACCTTTTGCTATTAGTCCTTACACTTGTTTTTGTTTGGCTTTAGTCCCTGCATTTTATAAAAAATTTGGTATTGGTCCCTCTGTTAACTTTTCTGTTAAAAAAAAATAATAAAACTAACGGAGTGCCACGTGGCCCAATCATTTCACGCCACGTGGCATACTAAAAGACAAAATTATAAAATTAAAATAAATCAAATAAAATATATTTTTTAATTATTATTATTATCCAGAATTAATTAAAATAAATCAAATAATTTTTTTTAATTATTATTATTCAGAATTAAAATAAAAATATATATATTTTAATTATTATTATTATTCAGAATTACTTAAAAAACAATTATTTTATTTAATTTATTTTAATTTTGAAATTTTATCTTTTAGTGTGTCACGTGGCGTGAAATAATTGGGCCATGTGGCACTCCATCAGTTTTTTTTTTAACAGAAAGTTAACAGAGGGACCAATACCAATTTTTTATAAAGTGCAGGGACTAAAGCCAAACAAAAAAGTGTAAGGACTGATAGCAAAAAGTGATGAAAGTGCAGAGACGAAAGACACGTTTAAACCTAAAAAAAAAAATACTTACTAATTTAAGTAAATTACTATGTATGGTAATGAATAATGTACATAGTATCATAAAATCATGATTATTAGTTATATTAATGATTATGTTCTTTCTTTTCCTCTCTCTTTCTGTCTGAAAATTTCTATTTTTTCCAAATTTCTCCTTTGACTGTTCCTCTTTATTTCTCTCTCTGCCCCCATTACATTACAACAACAACAACACATCTCGGTTTTTTCCTCCCCATCCTCCGTGTTTCTCTTTGATCTTGTTTTTTTTTTGTTAGGCTCAACAAGGTGTTTGTTTTTGCCAACGTTGTACTTGCTGTCGGTGAGTCCTACTTCTAATTATGTTTTTTTTTTTGTTTTAATGATATTTTGATGTTATGTGATTCATGGGGTGTCTCAAAATTTGTTTTTTCCCTTTCTTTTCATTCTGTTGTGTTTTGTGGAGCATTATAATGTGCTCTTGTGTTGAATTTATAGCTGCTTCAGAATTTTGTGTATTCAGTGTGGTGAAATGGATTCAATTTGACTCTTCTGCAACTTCATGTGAATGACATAGTTGTTTTTTGTTGTTGTTAAACTGAGTATCATCCTGTGTTACAGTGGAGACTAATATGTCTAGCTGAGACTCAAATAGGCGGCAAACTCTCCCTAGGAGTTTTAACATGTTGTGGATATCATAGTTTTATTATTTATTACCCCCGCTGTCCAACAATGAGTGACCTTGTTGATTTTACAACATATGTCAATTCACAATTTTGACCTTCAATATCTTTAATTACCCATTACCAAAAATTATGTGATACTAATCCGACAATTAACTAAAAATTAAAAATTGTGTGTGTGCGTGCGCATGTGCGAGCATGAGTGAATTATAAAAAAATAGTGCGGCAAGTTCATACCGTACACAATGCACTCAAAATCTCAGGGTGTTCTTGAGATGTTATATCTAAGTAGCATATTTTTAATTAAGAAATTTCTTTTGGTCCTTGGTTAAGTTGATATTGTTAACTCCTTGGTATCCGTTTCTTCTTGAAGCATTTCTTGGTAAGAATCAGCTCATTGAGGAACCTTGATTTGGAACAGAATAAGGGGACGATCAAACGAGACAAAATGCAGAAATTTATTGGAAAGAATCAACCATGATTCAATTACAGGTTGTCTTGAAGAGGACCTTGTGCAAGCCATTCCATGTCTTCTGTTAAAAGCCCTTCGCGCGGGCTTAACAACGATGAGATTCAGGGTCAAGGCTCAGAATTTCTAGGCAGGTAATACATGTGAAATGAATTTGTGCTTTTTCGTAATGTAACTGTTGCCTTGGTTTTATGGATTGGAATGTATTTAGAGTGTAATGACTAGCCAAAGCCCAAAGTAGTCCTTATAAGGCTTGATGCTACTTGTGTTGCAGGCACAATCTTGAAAAACAACTGGCTCAAAGCAATGATGCACTTAATCACGCTCAGGACCTAGACACTATGGTAATAAAATATAATAGTGTTTTTTATGTAGCACATTCTTACCCCTCAATTTTTTTGAGATAATGCAACAATGCATATTCGCATGTAATATTTCCTTAGAAGATGCAAAAAACATCAAACAATCCATTCAGATTATAAATTTATTTGCAGGAACTTTTTTCACGAGCAAGGGGGCAAGAAGAGGAGATCCTCTCCCTTCGTGAACAGATTGCTGTTTCTTGTATGAAGGTATGAAATGCACACAAGCATTAAGTTATATCTACTAAAATGACATTTTAGGTAATCAACTTAATTTAACGGATGCAGGAGTTACAGCTAGTGAATGAGAAATGCAAACTAGAGAGGGAATTTTCGGAACTAAGAATGGTTAGTCAATGTCTTTTGTAAGTTGTGCTTAACTTATAACATCTTACGAATATAACTTCAATCCTAAAAGTTACATGCCATATTTTTATTAGGCAATTGATGACAAGCAAAATGAAGCCATCACATCTGCCTCTAAGGATCTAGCTGAAAGGAAAGGTTATCTTGAAGAAAATTTAAAACTTGCCCATGATTTGAAAGTGAGTCTAGTTTCATGATGACATCAGCATTTTATTTCTATTCCGGGTATTAAATTTGTGAACCAATTTCTTTAGTTACTCATTCATGGTGATATGAGGACCCTTACTTATTTTTCAATACACTTGAGCGTCAATGCATCAGCTCATACTCACTTTACAGCGTACTTGAACCATACAGTGCCTTGCTTGCAGGCAATGACCTAGTAGTTTCATTTTTTTTTTATCCAAACTGATCCATTTCGACAAGGTTTCACACTGGTTGTCGATATTTAATGCATTTATTTTTAACACGTCAATGAATGCGCGTACACACAGACAACATAAATACACACGCGCGCGTGCGCGCACACACATTCACATCTATGTGTGTAAGTATATGCCGGTGTTATCATTAGCATATTGCGGAAAATAGTGAAACACCAAATATCCGCTATGTAAAATAGAAAATAGAGCCGCGGGCAAATAGCGGAAACTGCATAGCAGTTGAAAATTGAAATAAGTCAATTATATAGAATGTTGCATATAAATAAAAAAAGGAATGATCGAAAATCGTAGCTTCCATATTGAAAGGTTTACGTATCACGGTGAATATAGGATTAATACTCATTAACTCTTCGGTTTTTCTATTTTACTATAGGTCATGTTTGGTACACATGCAGTTTCTTCAGCTTTATTATTTAAAAAAAAAATCCTAAAATTTCCATTTTTCCATTACTGCCGCTATATGATCTAGTAGAAACTGGGATAGCAGTTGCTATTTCCCTAAGAGTGAAACTAGGATAGCATCGCGGTCTTCATAACGGATTCATCAAAATCCGCTATGTGTATATGTTTTGTGGAATCTCCTCATGTACTTCTGGTTGCTGCTATTGATATATATCATTAATCTAGGTTGCAGAGGATGAGCGATATATCTTCATGTCATCTATGCTAGGATTGCTGGCAGAATATGGTTTGTGGCCTCGTGTTATGAATGCCTCTTCAGTATCCAACTATGTAAAGGTATGAAAATGCAGTACTTGATAAATGATAGACATGGCATTCTCTGAGATTTTGACGGAACTCACACTTGCACACACATCAAATTAAGGCAAGAGTTCTGTATTTGACGGAACTCAACAGTAAAGTAGTGATGGCGGAGGTCATGGAGGATGGTACCGCTCTATTATCATGTTTTAATTTTAGGTTTAGGTAAAGAAGGAGAAAAGGATAATATAGACTCAGAATAATATTTTGTTAAATTAATGTTTTGGATTGTCATGTGATACAATGTACTAACTCAGTAACCCTACTTATACTAATATAGACTTTTAATCCTAACTAAATAAGGGTGCAAATAACTTCCTAAAAATAAGATAAAATCTATTAGAATGAGACCTGGTTACTAACAAGACAGGGTCCGTGAAAATAAGGTAACGCAAGTATCGCTTCTATCATATATTTTATCCTAATCTATAATACATGATTCTCTTCCTCTAAATAATTTTTGGATATTCTAACATTTTCTATGGTCTTTGTCCAGCATTTACATGATCAAATACAATGGAGGATTCGGAATTCACATGTAAGTTTCCAACACTTCTGAGACTGCTGCATAATTTGTGCCATTCTATCTGCTAAATCTTTCTGAGTGAAATTTTTGGTGTTGAAAATTTGAGTGAAAGTAAAATAAACTGCATGTGCGTAGTAAACAAACTGATGCTATACATAGAACATTGGTTAAGATTTTGATTATATGTTTCCTGCTTCATGCATTTCGGGCTGTCCGTCAAAAAACAAAAAGAATTTCTGGCTGTCATACTTTCTCCCTGGTGGCTTCTTAACATGATATCGACATTATATATTTGCAATGTTGATTTTGTAGTCTTGTACTATATTTTCTCTATATGATAAGTCATTCTTGAAGTTAATGGTTAATTGATTGTTGCTAAAGATCAGTGATTACTTTTTTGGACAGGATAGAATTGGAGAGTTTACTTCTGGGCAAGAAAGTCATGCAGATAATGGTAACCATGTTGTCGAAAGTCCGGGTTCCGCCAATTTGACAAATCACATTCATAATGAATTCATGGTATGGTACTGTTGGCATGTATCTTCTTGTGTGCTTTGTCCTCATATTATTTGTGTTTATCATCGTTGATTTGCTCTCATTATCACTAATTACAATTTCACTTTACATTTCAGTTTCAGCACAACATTCCACAGCAAAATCTTCTTGGCAATGAACAAAATCACCAACCAATGAGCAATATGACAGGATATATGAACCCAGGTGTTAGTGATGTAAACAGAGCATTCAAAAGGGTCAACTATCAGGAGATTTCTAATGCTGCTGATAGGTTGGTATTGCTAAGATCCATAATCTCTCGACAAAAGTTAAATGGATTAGCCTTATGATTGATTGAAAGATAAATACCAAACAAAGTTGTTTATAATTTATTCAATCTGGACTATGTGAATTTTAATTAGGAATATACTAAAAATTAAAGTAAGGAATACTTTGTATTGCTGATTACAGAGATTAGCCATTTTGTTATATATATACTTATCCACGGAAGAACTTGTGCAGAGACCTATCTTCCTTCCAACATGGTTTAATTGATCAAATTGGCATGCAAGAGAGAACTGGTGAAAGACAATTTGTAAATGGCAATATCAACTTGTATCAACCTTCACATGAGCATGATGAGACTGCTTCCTCTGTTTCTGAGGGTAATTTACGTTTTTCACAATTATAGATGGTATATTATTTTATACTAACAAGTCAAATCTTTCTAGATGGCCCTGGCATTGAGAATTTTCAAATCTGTGGTGATGCTATTCCTGGAGAAAAACTTCTTGGTTGTGGATATCCTGTCCGTCGAACTTCTCTTTGTATGTTTCAGGTAAAATTCTTTCCATTGGTATTCAACTTTTCATCCATATTAATTTCCTTCTCTTCTATTACTGATATCATTATCATTCTTGGGTTCGTGTCAGTGGGTTCGGCATCTTCAGGATGGCACTAGGCAGTACATTGAAGGTGGTTGAACTTTTTTACTTCTCTTTTATTTATTTTAGTTTTAAGAAAAAAATTCTTGTTTTTTGAATGGAGTGGCATGATAGAAGTTCAATGCAATTTTTTGAAGTACTTTTTTCTTGGATCAGGAGCCACAAATCCAGAGTATGTAGTTACAGCCGATGATGTTGATAAATTGATAGCGGTTGAGTGTATTCCAATGGACGATAAAGGCCGTCAGGTTTGAAATAAATTAGTTATACATATCATGGTCCGACATGTTTACTGTACATTATATGAACTATGGCTCAATTTATGGATGATATACTTCAAGAGAAATTTATTATTTTAATTTGTGATATTTTTTTTTTATCAAATTCAAAATGTCAGCAAATGAAAGTTCAATGTGTGTGTGTGTGTGTATTAATTTTACCACTTGTATAATGGCTACTCAGCTCTGACAACATAATAGAACTTGGTAATGTATGAGAAACAAAAAGAAAGTGAAGTTAAAAGTGAGGAAATATTCTACAAATTAACAGAGTGAAAATACAATATACATTAAAAATTGATTTTTATTTCAGAATCCTAATTAACTAGCTTCTGAACTAACCAATAGTTGTAACAATATGGCTGACTTCGGTTACCAACATATGGATCATTACTCGCTCAAATTATCTATATGGAAATGAAAAATTACATAATATCCTAGCTAGTGGGATGAGGCTCTTTTTATAGGGCTGCAAAATTTAAATAAGGAATTTGATCTTGAAGTGATTTCATCTTCTGTGCTAAAGTATTAATGAAGGAAACAATTTGTATTTAACTAATAGTTCATTCTCAGTTTAAGAGTTATCTCAATAATAGACATCCTCATATTGCCTTCTCATTTATCGTTATGTGCCAATTTCTGTCCCAGACATCATAAGAATATCACTCAGAATTTTTTTTGTCGATTCTGTTATCTTTGTCAGGGGGAGCTAGTGAGGCTTTTTGCAAATGACCAGCACAAAATAAAATGTGGTAAGTTAACTTTAATCGTAAAAACCAAAAAAATGTTAATTGATAAACTGGCCAGATCCAAACTACACACACACACACCATGTGAATTTTAGAGAGCGTGTGTGTGTAATGGCATTAGATATCATGAAATCTTTTAGAGTATTTTGTAACCAGAAATTTCTTCTTCAAATTATTTTTCTTTTCACATGACATGTTAGACTTACACGGGAACTGCAACCATGTGAATTTTTCTAAAGGCATTTTTGCTTGAACAACTTAGGCAATCTATTGCTTATATTCGCACATGTTAGTTTCATTATTTATCTCTTTCATTATAAATTTTTCCTCCTTAGATGCTCTCTCATCACGGTCTTCTGTGTGCCAACTTTATAGACCCAGAAATGCAGCATGAGATTGACACATACTTGTCTAAAGGAGAAGCAATCTTCAGTGTTCTACTTCTGGTAGGTCTTCTTTTTGTTGGAAAATCCTTTTAGTTCTCAGATCATGTTTAATATATGATTTCCTCAAGTGTACTGGTTAAGGAATCAAGAAGCGAAAAATATCCGTTGAAAAAGTGAAACATATAATACATTTTTAACTTTTTAATACCAAATACATTGAAAAAGGAGTTTGTGAGTGTCTAAGTGATCTCGTGAAACTAACTGATGAAGTCATTATTGATATAATGCAAAAATTTTAATATTCAATAGATATAATATCTTGTGTTGAGTGATTAGCTCATTGTTTTTGCTAGTATTTTCATTGGTACTGATTTATTTCCACAATTTCTGATATTAGGACAGGTATTGTTCCCTACACATCTTAGGCTAGCAATTATTAGAATTTATGTGCATTAGTCCATGCAATGTAAATATTATACTTTGATGCATGAAGGAATATTAAAAATGTTATTCATAGATGGAATTAGAGCTCCCAAAGAGATCTCGAAGGCGTGAACTGAACACAAATGAGAAGCCAATCATCTTTCACAAAGTTTTGTAAGGCAAAACCCCTTGTAAAATCTAAGCATTCCTCTCCAGATGCACCTCAGAATAGTGAACAAAATACAGATTCACAAAGTTTAATTGTTTTAATGTATTATTAAACACATGAAATGGTGTGATAATACTTCATTAGATGATACCATAATTATTTTTTTAACACTCAGTGCATTAAATTGCATTCTAGAAAATCTTGACCTCGTTTGTTCTATTCACTTTTATAGTCTAATTCCGTTCAATATCATTTCTAAAAGATACAGGATATACTCTGCTGCTCCTTATTCATCTTAATTTGCATTCGTCACATTTTGCGGTTATTTTTGACAGATGGATTCTTCTGAAAATTGGGAACAAGCAACTCTATTCTTAAGACGATCAGGATACCAAATTAAGATAAGTGGTACTGAAGCTGCGGTAGTTTCTGAGAAATTCTCAAAGGACTTATCGGTATGTAATTCAAATTTCTGTTGTAAAAGTTATAGGCAATACCTTGGGTGTAAAACTCTTGAAAGTTGAAACAATCCATAGATTTGAAGTTTTTTATTGTGCAATAGTTTGACATAAACTTGTATGTAGAATCTTCATTTTGTGCATTCTATCATATTGATATAATAATAAATTTTTCTGAGTTGAACGTAAGCTAGTTGTTGTTTCTTGTCTAATACGTTCCACCTCCTTTTATGGATTATCTGCAGATTAAAGTTCCATGTGGTCTCTCGTCACAATTTGTGTTAACATGCTCGGATGGATCTTCTCATCCTCTAAGCACATTTAGCGTCCGGTAATTACATTTACTGTGTTTCAAGTCCATGGTGAATGCATGCTAATGTTTGTATTCTTTTTATTCATTTTGAATCGAAATTTTAATAATTTGAGTGTTTTAATTCACATACCATTGGAATTAGTTTCTGCTGGAATAAGTTTTATCTTTAAAGTAGCACCGCAAATATAGGTAGTTGGAATTAACATATTAAATAAATAACTAATTTGGGACCCCTTCCCGGACCCTGCGTATGTGGAAGCTTTAGTGCACCGGGCTGCCCTTTTTTAATGCTTGTAATTTGCATTTGCTCTCTGATATTCATTCTGTTCAGTGATTGTAATATTGAATTAGTTGCTTACACAATTTAATCTAAAACTCCATTTTAAATGTAAGTTTGAATGTTTATCCATTTCAAATACATGACTAATAATGTACATTCCTCGTTTCTTTGCAGAACGCGAGACACACTTGTGTTAACCATGCGACTCTTCCAGAGTAAGGTAATTCTATCTTTTGCCGGCAATTACTTGTATATCAGTGACAATGACAAAACAATTGTAATCCTAATATTGTAGATGATAGTTATGATGATGCAATGAAGTTGCCATCTCTAAAATGAATTGCAGTTATTGTTGTATTAAAGAAGCTAGCCATTTCATTTAAAAATATTTCACACAAAATTTTGGCACCGTGAGAAAATTCGAACTTTCAAGAACACGTGTTTCTTTTTGCATGATGTCTTTGTTCTTGCCGTTGACTAAATTGCGGCATCATTTTCTGCGACCTTCAATAACCAAATTTCTGTTACCTCTTCTTTTTTGTTTTGTTTTGTTATAGTTTTGCTTGTTTTCTGTTTACACTTGTTGGTAACTGCACATTTAACTATCTAGTTTTTTTACATGCTCTCTACAAAGTATTTTTAAACAAATTCTGCATGATAGTTTACTATAAGTTTCTTCTTTAACAAAACATTCCCTTTTTGGACCTTATTTTTGGGAGACACAGGTATTGGATGACAAAAGGAAAGGGAGAGCATGACGACAGGTTGCCGCGGTCAATCCTGAATTTTTTATATGAAAAAAAGAGTACAAAACAGATGAAGCAAAAATTACAGTATCATTTGATTATTGGTTTTTTTGTTGGTGTTGTGGAATATTTGGAATTCCACTTGTTTATAGAACAGCTGTAAAAATAATTTAGCATATAGAAGCTATGAAAATGTAAGGTAAAGATAGCAATGACAATGTGAGTGCTCCATATTCAGCTTAGCTTACCTGAAATTACATTGTAACATTGTATTAATTACAGTTTTGGTGGTGACACAATTGTAACATTGTATTTTTATTTTGAGGGAACACTCTTGTAACATTGTATTAAGTAAATTATTTGTACTTTTACAACTGTTGCACAGTATGCACATACAAGTTATTTTTGCAAGGATGTATTTATGTGCTATACTGTGAAAACACTACATTGTCAACCTAGCAAAACTCGTGTAGTGAATGCACATGTTAGCATGACCCTTAATCTTATAGTATATGGACTCAATTTACATAATTAGGCTTAAATATGCAAATGATCTTTGCAAATGTCAAGCGTTTTAGTCGGTGTAAAAATATTTTTTTGGTTTTAGTTCCTGCAAATATATAATTTTTTAGCTTTGGTCCCTGTGGTTTTGTTTTATTCCTTACAAAATTGATTCATATTTGATGTGCTCCTTATAATATGTAGTGTATTTGATTTTAGTTCAACAAGATAAGGACTAAACTGAATATTATAAAGATCAATTTCAATATGAATAAATTTTACGGGAGTAAATTAAATCACCATAGACCAAAACAAAAGATTCTAAAGCCAAAATGCTTGATATTTGTAGGGATTATATGTAAATTTAAGTCTTATAGAGGTGTTACAACTTATTTGTATGATTTACTTGATAGCGACAATTATATGAATTCTTTTTAGAAGAATTAAATAAGTCTCTTTATCAACTAAAACAATTTGAATGCATATAGTATAAATCTTGCCGGTGGATGCTTTCTTAATGAGGGATTTATAAGTGTGTTTTAATGGAAATTTTCAAATTTTAAGAAAGAGTTGTGTTATTGAACAATCATTTTGTTGACAACTTAGACAACCATAAATTTACAAAGAAAAAGTAGATATTGATGCGAAAACCAAATAGTTGTATGAAAGAAAATATGATGTGAGTAAAACATGATATGAGTATGAGAGAAAATTGTCACAAAAGTTGTCATAAAATAGTTGTACAAATATCATTTTATAGTAGATGTCGGTGTATTTTAATTATGACTTTTACTAACATAGTCATTAGACTTGGGACTTAGTCGCCCTCCATATCTTTTCTCTTGTCCTTCATTCTTTTATTGTCCTTCATTCTTTTATGTGAGGTGATTTATGAGATTTTTTTTTTGTTTTGAAATCATCTGATAGTTATTTTTCTTCTTAATCTATCTAAATAAGCGGTTTTCATAAAGTTTTAATTTTTCTTGTGTTTTCTTTGTGGTTTCTTGTCTAAATACAAGTTGTTTTGGTGCAATGTTGTTTTTTTTTTTTGTTATAGTGTGGTGTTCGTTTAGTTCAAATTAAGTTATTTTAATTGTTTGGTGTCCATTACAAATTTAAGCAATAATTTTGACGTCTTTAATGTTACGAATTTGAAGATATATGTATTTGAGACACTTTTATCTTGTCACATTCGTAGATGTTCTGTAGTTTTTTGCTATAAACTTTTTTTTAGAACGTTTTTTTGCTATAAACTTGAATGTTGTGAGTTTGATCACAAATTCATGCTTTTTAGTGTTAGCAATTTTGATATTTGTATTGTTATTGATCATTGTAATTCTTATCAATTTTTTGGAGAACATAACCTAAGCCGACAAAGCAAAAAAGAAAAGAAACTAAAGAAAACAAAAAATTGTCGCTCCTAGTCATTGACAACCTAAGTTTTAAGTTAGACTCTTATACTTCCTAAGTTATAAGTTCTCAAGAATTTGAACACTCATCTCACAACGTGATTTATATATAACGTGACTTAGTTCCACACAATTTTTCACAAAGATCAAGTCCTACAATAGGATTGGCTACAAACATACATTTCTACTATTTCTCTTGTGAAAGCAACTATAAATCAAGAATACCTTTTCAAAGTTTAAATGTAAGGCCATAAGTAGAGAATTATTTTCAAAAAAATTAAAATATCAATTAAAGTGCAAACTATGAAACCTGATTTAAGTTTTTAAGTTCATTTGAGCATTTAAATTTTCAATCTTTAAAGCATATGGAGATCGACCACCTTATAGAAAAATGACCTACGAGCCAGTCACCTTTAGCGGGTGCATTAACTTTTACTTTCTGGACATATAAGGATCAACCACCTTTAGAAAAAATGATCTACGTGTCGGACATCCTTTCTTAGTGACTGCAGTTGCCTTTTACTGCCCTTCAATTTATATATTTTTTAAGCTTAAGAACAATTTTTAGTTTTAGGTTGCTAAAACTATACTTCAAAGCTATCCAATTTGATTTGCAATTATAAATGCTAAAGAAAATAAATTAAATCATTTTTTAGTATACAAGTTTCACAAGAAGAAAATAGCTTCATTAAGGTTACAAGACAAGTTCTAGGGGAATCATGAATCTATATGAGAATTTTCACTCAAAAAAACCAAGGAAAAAGGACAAAAATAAAATAAAATAAAATGTGCAAGCCCTTATATTGGACCAAAATCTCACATTTGAATGGTTTTATTTTTGAGAGCATGCAACTAGGAGCATGCTAATTTATCAAACTTAAAGTTGGTTCACCACATGACAATTTATTTTCCCTTTAATCTTGGAAATAGGAATGATTAAATCTTGGAGTATTTTAGAGTTATTTGTCATTCTCTTTAAGCTCCTGCTATTAGACATGTCTATTGGAAGCCTTCCCTTAATCTTTGGTTTAAGTGTAATATTGATGGAGCAGCTAAGGGTCTAGCTACATGTGGTGTCATATTTCGAGACTAAAGAGGTAATTTTGATGGTGTTTTTGCCCAAAATTTAGGATCTTCTATTGCTCTTCATGCTGAACTTACAAGTTACAACATCTATGCGTTCTTTTGAAATAGCTTATGCAAGAGGTTCAATTAATTTATGGTTGGAATGTGACTCCATATTTACTGTTAAGGCCTTTGATAATTTCTCGTAGGTGCCTTGGCAACTTCAGAATAGATGGTCAAATTACTTGAATCTTATCAGAGTCTTCGTTTCAGAGTTTCTCACATTTATAAAGAGGGAAACAATTGGTTGATAAATTAGTCAATTATGCATTTCAATTTGGTTGGAAACTGTTCCTCAATCCTCATTGTATTATGCATGACTATTTTGGTGATAGGAATGAGCTTCCTTTTTGTTTTTTTAAGATTTTATTGAGTGTAGCGGCGGAATCAGAATAAAAAAGTTCGGGTGGGCCACTAAAATTAACCGTTGAAAAATTGTTTAAAGTCTCGCAAAATAGACCTATAATTGAATTATTTAAATTTTTCGGGTGGGCCACTACACCACTTTGCGGGAATTTGGATCAGCCGAAACTTAAAACCGACACAAAATTGTATAAAATCTCGCAAAATAGACCTATGGTCGTTAATTTTTTAATTTTTTTGGGTGGGTCGTAGCTCATCCTAGCTCATGAAGAGCTCCGCCACTGATTGAGTGTTTCTTACACTACACTCATTTTTCCTTCACCATCGTTTTATTATGCCTTTGAGTTTTTAAAATAGGGTTCTTAACGAGGTTGTTACTATTATTCAGCCAAATTTTAATATTTTATGTTTTGGATTTTCGGTCCATTGGGTTTCCGTAGTATTTAAGCACTTCACTAGTATGCAATTTTTATTCATTCAATAATATTTCAGAGAGTTTTCTCAATTTTCGATGGATTCCGGAACCCTATTTTCACAAGTTTATCGATTGCAAACTTGTTCTTTTTCTATCTAGGTTTAGCGTTTGCTAGTCTTCACTTCCGACTGCATCAGATGGTATCAGAGTAGGTTTCTCCTGTTCTTTTCATAACGCGATCAACCATGGGAGATCAACCGGTGACAAAAGCAAAGTTTGCAGGCATTTTACCACGACCATCAATGCTCTGACTACACAGGTGGCGACGTTAACAACCTCAAAATAACATTGGAGACAACAGTCTTGGTGAAGCTCGTAGTAAACTGAAGAAATTGAATCCTTAACAACCACTTCCAGAGGTGTTTATAACAGTTGATGAGAAGGATTTTGACCTCAAGAATGACGCGAATACCCAAAGGTGTAGTCCTCCAACATCTGTCGACGAATATTTGGCTAAACCCGTCGATGATCAAATGTATCTAGTCAACCAAGAAATGGAACAATCTACTGATGCAGTTGGGCCATCACTAACTGAGTCAGAGAATGTTATATTAAAATTTGATAGGAATAATGGAGCTAGTAACATTGAAGAAGAACTTTTGCCTTTGTTGGAGGAATCTAATATGTTTCATCAAGAAAGGCCAGCATGTGTTGAAAATCCTACAACAATAGAAGGGGGAAAAATAGTGTTTAATTGGTTTCTCAAGAGCACATAAATTTAAACTTGAGTTCAGGTGCATATGTTTTTTATAAACAATATTGCCATGATTCACTTCCCCAATGTGCATGAAATGATCAACGACATCATAGTGACTGTGTACCTCAATTGATGCTTGATTCTATCCAGATTATAAAGAATATCGTCAAACAACAGTCATTGCAATTTATGTTTCCCATTGGTGCCATCTCCGCCATTGAAACCACCGAATCTTCAATCGCCACTGTCGATGCTGAAGAAACCACTGGATCGACGTGTTGCTACAAGTATCGACCAACCATACGATTATGTTACTTTACAAAAAATCCCACCACTCATGGATTGGTCGTCTAGTACCACGATTATAGTTGAGGCTAAAATGATGGATCTAGAAAGTATTCAACGTGCAACTACATTTCTTCAATTAGATAAAGGCAGCTACTATATTTTTCAAACCAAACCATCTTTGCATTTCACTCAATGGGATCCAGGAGGGTGGCCTCTTGTTCATTGGAGGAGTCAACATGCATGGGAAGCTCTTTATCAGAATGAGAACTCATGGTCAAGTTCTTCAGAGGTGGAGGAGACTCATGTAGGAGGTTTCTTTAGTATTTTTATTTCAGCCCAATTTTAATAACTTCTGCTTTATTTTATGTTTTAGATTTTTGCCCCATTAGGATTTTCTTAGTATTTAAACACTTCAGTTGTAGCCAAAGAAGAGTTTTTATTCATTCAATAAAATTTCAGAGAGTTTTCTCAATTTCTGATGGACCCTATTTTCACAGGTATGTCGCTTGCAAACTTGTTTCTTTTCAATATAGGTTTAGCGCTTGCTAGCCTCCGCTTCCGACTGCATCACTTTTGCACATTGATTTTGTTCTTTGGTGACTACACTTCATGATTATATCCCCCTTCAAACTCTAGTTTTCAAAAGTATAAATTAGGAGTTGATGGTCAAATTTTGCTAGAGCCTGCTGAGGATAACCATGGTCCTTTGAAATACGTTATTGAACAAGAAGCTTTCAGTTTGTCAAAGCAGAACAAGTGTATCTCAATTTGCGATCTTGCTAGTAAATTTGACAAGAACTTGTCTGCAAACTGTATAATGAGGTTCCATAATTTATATTTTATTGAGTCATGTTATTGATTGTTTTTATTTCATTGATAAAAAAACATTCAAATACGTAATGGTCAAGAAAAAAGGGGGAAAAAGGGAGAAAATCCATGTTTAGATTAAATCATTTTTCTGTTGTCAAGAAATTTAATTGAATTCGAGTTTGTCACATTTCATGAGTTTCTTTCTTTTTTATTTTTCACTTCAACGGAGTCAAGTTTTTTCCTCAACTTCTAGTGATATGTTTATTTTTCATGGAATTCAGGCAAAGCTAAGAGAGGTTCCATCTTTTGAGGGACATGTTCTTTTGAAAAATCTAAGAGATACATTGGAATATTTGAAAGGTCGTTTTACAAGAAGCATTAAAGAGGATGTGGCAAATGCTATCTCTATGGTTTGTTATTTTATACTAATCCGTGCGAAAAGAACCATGCTTTTATGGAAATCATGATAATTTTACAGTTTTTTCGAGTTAGGATCCTCACCATTTATAAAAATTAATGGAGATTGTCATTTAGAAAGAGATACACGCAAAATATAAATTGTGGGTCCTATGAACAAGTGAGTATCACCATCATTAATTTTTTTTAAAATTTTATTGTGTCTATATCTCTCCAACTGAAAGAAATGGAGATCCAAAATGGAGAGGATCTTGACTCTTTAATCATCTATCTGTGAATTTTTAGCATAAATGCAGGATGTGGGTATAAGAAATGGTGAAGGTGTGCGGCTAACATAAAAATTGAGGAAGAAAGACATGAAAAGGATTAGAGAACAAATATTTTTAAATTTGATTTGTTTTTGTCTTCTCGTGTTTTGGTTTTGGTCACTCTACGAATTTTGTTTTTTGGTTTTGATCCATCTCACTGTACTAGGGGTGAGCAACGGTTGGTTTCGGTCGGGTTCAGACCGAAACCTTCCATGCGGTGAATACCCAAAGAGCTAAATAGTGGAACCATCTCCGACCGTTTTCAGTCACGGGTTGGTCTGTTGTCGGTTTTACGGTTTGTCGGTTTCCATGGGTGGGTTGATACGGTTTGCTGTATACACTTTGTAGTAACATTCTCAGTTATACGTTTTGATGTTCCTTCTCCCTCCTTGATTCTGTCTTTCTTGCTTTTAAGTTTCATAGCAGAGGAAAGAACAGAAAAAAATAAAAATAAAGTTTCTATTATTATTTTATTTCTTTATTTAAGAAAGAAAACCAGTGACATAATTAATAGGCTTGACAACTTTTTTATTTTTAATTAATTTATTATTTTTATTTTGTTTTATACCAATAAAGTAGGTTCAACCACATGCAATAGCAGATGCATTGCAGTCTTGTAGGGCCGACAACAACTTCGAACAAAAAAATATAGGTTATTTCTGACCACACTTTAAATCTACAAGTAAATTTTAAGAGAGAGTCGTCTTCCTTCATTCATCTATAATTTATGTGTTGTCATTTTTACAATGTTGTATCTCCCTTTTCCTCTTAAGTCTCCACACCATGGTCGGTTTCGGTTACCGATGGGAACCTTTATCAACATCCGTGTCCACCTGTAGCTACTCACGTGACACCAGTTTTACACATCCGACAAACCGCTGCCCGATTCAACACAGCCGAAGTCTCACCGTCGTCGACGGTTTTTGTGGGTTTCGATTGGTCGAGTCTGTTTTAGAAAAAAAAAAAGGCTTAAGATTTCGTAAATTAAAATAAGATCAATTTTTTTTCTTCAGATTATATAATTTTTGAAAATTTATTTTCCTATTTAAATTTAAATTTTAAAAAATTATATAATTTTCGAAAATTTTATTTCCATATTTAAAATGTTTTAATTGTTTTTGAAATTTATATAATCTGAATATTTTTGAAAATTATTTTCTGATTTTTATTTTTAACAACAATTTTCATAATTTTTAATTAATTGAAAAGCCATGTCAGCAACGTGTGATCAAAGTTGCAGAGGCACCAAATGCTTTAAGTGGGTCCAAAGATTTTTTTAAATGACAACAAATTTTGCAAGGACCTTTTTAGAGCCTATTTGTTATAGCTATTTTAAAAAAAATATTTTTAAAAAAAAAAAAAATCACTTTTAAGAATATTGCATCCGTTTGTTATAGCTTTTTAAAAAAAATCAGAATCTAAAAAAATTCTAAAAGCAACTTCAAATGAGAAGTTGTTAGGAGTAGCTGCTCAAAAAATAGATTTTTTTAGAGGAGAGAGAAAATATGATTCAAAAGATTGAACTAATTTTGTAACATAGAATCCCTTTTATATATAGTTGTATCCAAACAAACTAAATTATTTGTTTGAAAAAAGTGATTTTTATTACGATAAACAAACGCAAAATAGATTCTGATTTTTCATAAAATTTCTAAAAAATAATCTCTAAATTATTTTATGTCAAAATCACTTTTATTTTAATCTGTAACAAACATACCCTTAATTTTTCTTTTTGCAAGGACCAAATGTTAAACAAGCTCTATTTGTAGGGACCAAATGCATATTTAGGCACAAAAAAAAAATGGACGAAAAACAAAAACACTCAAACTTTTTTTTTGAAAAAAAAACACTCAAACTTAATTGGACGATTTAACTATTTAACATAATAATAATAATAATAATAATTACCTAAAAAAAATAATATAGTATACACTCATTCTCAAGGTCTCAGGTTCGATTCTCTTTAGATCAAATTTTGATGAGCTAATTTATCTTCTTAAAAAAATAGTATAATATAATTGAATTAAACGAATTAAGTTGAAAATATATTATACAATTTTCACACACAACAAAACACACTAAAAAAAAATCATCACAAAAAAAAAACATGAAAAAAACATACATACAATAACATCGATTCCCTTCTGTCCACCCATAAAATGTAAGTATGGTAAAAATTTGACTTTATAACTAAATTCAAATCTCGCTTAAGAATAGTTGTAAAATGATCATCAATATTATCGTTAGTAATAATAATTTCATCTTTCCTATTTCTTTTAAAGAAAAAAATCCAATCTTTTCACCGGTCAATACCGTGACATGTGAGCATTAATGAATTTATGAATTGTCTCAACTTTAAAAATATAATTTGAGTATATTTTTTCTTTTCTATTAATATTTTCTATTTTACTATTTTTAATAAACTATTAAATTCAGAGAAAATTATCAGGAATAAAATAAATTTAGGGAAATTTTTTTTTATCAATATATTATATTGATATTAATGATATTCATATTTTTTAAATATATATTAATAAAAATTAGATTTGTTGACCAAAAGAATTAATTTATATTTAAAATGAGTATAATAAAAAAATATTAATTACATTAGAAAGATGTGATATCTTTTTAAAAGGAAAAGAACACACACAAATTTTATATTTATATTTATATTTATTATTATTCATGCATTCAAACAAGTTTGAATTTATAATTGTTTTTTTTTGAAAGGATGCATTGTAATTAGTTGCGTTGAATAAAATTTTTGCATGCAGATAAACACATTAAATAAATAAATAAAGCTTCATTCTGAAAAACCATTGGCGGTGCGGGGAAGGAAAACCCAAAAAGAAAAAACCCGAAAAGAAGAAAAATCATAATTTTTATTTTTCGAAAAATAAATGAAAGGAAAACAATAAAAAGGTGACACAAAAAGTAAATAATTAAAATAGCGTAATTAATTTTACATTAAGTCACGACTCAATGCAAGGAGACGCATCGTTTCAGTTATCATTTATAACTCAACTCAGAGCAGGTGTACCATTTCATTTTTTTTTATTTTCAACACTGCCATGAAGGGTGGGCAGAAGTGGGCGACAGCTTTGGAGACGTTGTGCTATGTTTCTACCATCGGTGATAGTAGAATGAATGAAGATGGTCATGAAAATGGCGGCTCTTTTGTTGCATCAGAGAATCCTCAATTGCACAAAGACGAAGCTGAGAATTCAGGCGTAAAAAATCTAGAAGAACATGAGACACATGAAGAAGGATCTATGCATTATGAGAGGGTCATCCAGGTAAAGTTTCTTATTAGTAGAGATCTTGTGCAAGATTTCTTATTAGTAGAGTTTGGCGGCATATGATGGAGATTTCTCGGGGTGCCAACCTTGTCGAGATGTCGATGTTTTCCTCTTGATACTTGTCCTTTCTCATTGCTTATAAAAAAAAAAAGATTTCACAAACATGAGAAAAATAACAAAAAATAATAGTATGAAATTTTGTCGCATATTATTAGCAATTTTTATAAATAAAATAGATAAATAGAATAAATAGATTGACTATGTGACCTTGTGCATCTCTCTCTAACTAATATTACTCTTCTTTTTTTGTTTATTTGGGCATTACAATGAAGGATGAAGGAGAGGAGAATACAAAAATGGATTGCCTGGTTGATGTTGCAAATCTTGCTCTTGGAGGAGAAGAACAAGAAGATGGAGTTACATTGTTTGGATTGGGACATAGTTCCATTCTCAACAAAGCCAAGGTCCACAGGGTAAAACTTATTCTTTTTTCTTTTGTGGTGAAATTTATTTTTATCTTGTTATTTAATATGTTTTATTTTGTGTATTTGTCTATATTTTTAATCCTCGTCGTTTTGATTGTTTAAGTTAAGTTTAATACTTCCAATAAGTATACAGTCACACCATCAATGTTTGGTTCAATTACTAACCGTATGGTTGGATATGCTTTTGATGTCTGATTCTCGTGTCCTAAGGTGTTGTCATCGTGAACTTTTATGAGCCTATCTTTTGTAGATTCGTCGTAATCGCGCATTGTGCGACCTTTTGGGCATGGTTCCAAATAGTCAATAATACAATTTCCAAAGTTGAATCACAACTTTTGACATGGTAAGAACAATGGATTATGTCAAGAAGTAGCTCACTTTTGTCATTAATTTTGTTCACAACTCACATTTTCCATAACTCTTACCGTGATAAAAATTGTGATTCAAGCAACAATCAATTTAGTTCAATTTGAAATGTATTTTTTTTAGTCAGGTTGCCTAGTGGCTAAAATTTTGCCCTTTGAAGGGAATAAATTGATAATTAGGAGCTCAAACCCCAACCCTTGTGTATCGTAATGTACAAACCAACTGAGTTATGGTCTGGGAGACGAAATGTATAAATACTTTGTGCTTTTGTCTACATTTTTAGTCCTCGTGGTTTTGATAGTTTAAGTTAAACCTAATACTTTTTCCATTTAGTAAATAGTTACAACATCAATGTTTGGTTCAATTACCAACCATGTGTTTGGATATGCATTTGATGTGCGATTCTCGAACCTTAAGGTGATGTCCTCATGAAAGTTATAAACTTTTCTTTTGAAGATTCGGTATAATCGCGCATTATGCGGCCTTTTGAACGTGGTTCCAAATAGTCATTAACACAATTTTCAAAACCGAATCACAACTTTTGACATGGTGAGAACAACAAATTATGTCTCGAAGTAGGTCACTTTTGAAATGTATAAATATTTTTTTAGTCAAGTTTTCTAGTGGCTAAAATTTTGCCCTTTGAAGTGAATAAGTCGAAAATTAGGAGCTCAAACCCCAACCCTTTCGTACTGTAATGTACAAACCAACTGAGTTATGCTTAAGGTGACTTAATGTATAAATACTTTGTGCTTTTGTCTACATTTTTAGTCCTCGTGTTTTGATCGTTTAAGTTAAACCTAATATTTTTTCATTTAGTAAATAGTCACAACATCAATGTTTGGTTCAATTACCAACCGTGTGTTTGGATATGCATTTGATGCGCGATTCTCGCATCTTAAGGTGATGTCCTCGTGAAAGTTATAAACTTTTCTTTTGAAGATTCAGTATAATCGCGCATTGTGCGGTCTTTTGAACGTGGTTCCTAATTGTCACTAACTCAATTTTCAAAATCGAATTACAACTTTTGACATGGTGAGAACAATGGATTATGTCCGGAAGTAAGTCACTTTTGTCATTGTTTTTTTGTTAACAACTCACATTTTCCATATCTCTTATCTTGTTTAAAATTGTAATTCAAGCTCAAGGAGTTTTGTCAGAACCTTAGCAATAGAATCAATTATGTCGTAATCTTAGGCCTTAGCTATAGTATCAATTTGGTTCAATTTGAAATTATGAAGATTTCTTTTTAAACCCTATCAATTTATACATATTAAAAGTAACATATATAAATTTGTATGCTTCAACGAAGTATTTTTTAACTCACGAATCACAACTTTCAAAATTGAATCACATTCGTCATTGTTTTTGTTGAGAACTTACATTTTACATAACTCTTATCATGTTAAAAATTGTAATTGAAGCTCAAGAAATTATATCATAACCTTAGCAATAGAATCAGTTATGCAAGAACCTTAGCAATAGAATCAATTTTGTTCAATTTGAAGTTTATGAAGATTTCTTTTTGAACCTTATCAATTTATACATATTCAAAATAACATATAAATTTGTATGAATCATTGATGTCTCTCTGTCCTATATGTAAGCATCCTTTGCATTTTTCACATTTCTTAAGAAATATTATTAGTACAATTAATGTGTTTATTTTATGTGTTAATAGTACAAAATTATCTTTTGTTTGTATTTGTATTAAATTTGATTTTTCGTATTTCAATACAAGTTTTTTTTTATCAAGTAGTCTAGTGGCTAGAGTTCACATAATTAATTGTGGAGAAGTGGAGTGTTCGGGATTCGAACCTTGGTCTCTGCATACAACATGCAATATCTCTACCAACTAAGTCAAATTCACGTTCAATACAAGTTAATGATATTAATTAGTAATATGTTTAAGAAAAATAATAAATGCATCTAGTAATTTGAAAGAAAATTTATATATAAAAAGAAATTTTTAGTCAAAAAGATGCTTAAATACAAGAACAAACAAAGTATTTTTTTTACATGGTCAATTCATACAAATTAAATTGAGCTTCAAAAACAAAGTAAAAAACATTTTTGAAAACATAATCCTAGAAAAGCGAAGTAAGAAATTTTGTTTTGTTGTAATAAAAGTGGGAAAAAAGGAAAAGAAAAGCCAATAGAAAAAGGAGAGAGAAAGAAAAACTGATGAAAGAAGAAAGAAAAGAGAGTTAAATAAACACACATCAATGGATTTTTCCATAGATTCCTTTCATTCATTTGCAGCTTCACATTCACTCTCACTCACTACACAAACAAAAACAAAAGACACTATCACTTGGTTAGTTATTTTTTTTTTTTTTTGTTCTTACTCGGAGAATACGATGATTTTTTTTTTCTAACGTTGTTACTGTGTCTGTCTGTTAATATTTTTTTTGTCTTTTTGTTGTTTTTTTTTTGTTGCTGGTAATGAAGGGTGCAGAAGGGATGAACAAGACAACAACCTTGGTAGCTCCAACTGATGTTCCTGCTGGTGGTTTTGAAGTTGGTGAAGGAAGTGGAGGAGGACATGGAAATGGTGGTGATGGTGAAAAAGATGGTTCTTTTGCTGAAAAGGAGAATACCCAGTTGGAAAATGAGGATACCCAGATGGAAAATTCTGATGGAGAAAATGGGGATGATGATCTTGAACTTGAAGAAAGACTTCCTTCTCTTGGTGATGGTTTCTATGAGATTGAAGCTATTCGTCGTAAGAGATACCGCAAGGTCAAATTTTTTTCTTTATTTTGTTTATGTTTGTTTTGTTTAGTGTATGTTTGGTTTTGATTTTTGATGGGGCAAAATTGATTTAAGAACCGTAGAAGTGATTTTGATATGTTTGGATGTTATCAAGTAGCATTGATTATTGTTGAGTATGACTCATAAGGGCGTAAGAGGGTCAAGGGTTGTGGGAGCTGAGCTAGTGTAGCGAAGCTCCCTCCGTTTTGGGGGTGACTAGTGGTGCGGGGCGATAGCCCTCGCGGTAGTTTTCAGAGGTATTGTTGTAATCTGAACTGTAATATGATATATATGCCTTGTAACACTGTAAACCCTAATATACGAAACTACAAATGTGTTATAGTTAGAGGTAGACATATTTGGACGAAGTATGTAAAGAAACAGTTGTGTTCCGTTGTTTGCGATTTGCGTTTCTTTATTCTTCTCTTACTAGTTTCTGTTCTAACAATTATGTCTCTGAAATTGATTCTAACTTGAAGTTAGAATTTGTAGCTTTTGACTCAAAACGTGATTTTACGCTTGAATTTATTGCTCAACTCACATTTATGTTGATGTATCCAAACATAATAATTTTAATATCAACTCACTTTCAAGTAAAATCGGGTTTACAAAATCAATTTTCGTCACCGCAGAACTAAATACACAAGATATATGATAATTTTTTTGTCCAATTTCTGTTTATGGCTGACTATGTTTTTTTTTTGTGGCAAATTTACAGGGTAAGTTGGAGTACTTTGTGAAATGGTGAGTGCCCCTTTTACTTTGTTTTGCTTTTTTGGTGGCAATTTTACAGGGCAAAATGTAATTTATTTAATGACATTTAATCTTTTTGTTTGTTTGTTTATCATTGAAGGTTGGGCTGGGGTGAGCATGCAAACACTTGGGAGCCTCCAGATAATTTAGTTGGTGTTCCTGAAATTATTGAAGCTTTTGAGAAGGGGTATTCTCTTGTTCTTCTTTACAATGTTCATATTTTATTTTACATCTTGTGTTAAACATAGGCTATGTTTGAATAAACTATATATTAAACACTAATAAGATAAGTGCTTATCGTGTAAGGGCTTATGCATAAGCTATTTCTATAGCAAAAAGTAAAATAAAGTCAAACCGTTTTCATATAAGCTATAAAATGTTTTTAATAGATAATCCTAGATAGCTTTTATAAAAATAAGCCGAAAACAACTTATGTATATATCATAAGCTGCTTTCATAAGCTCTTCCAAACAGTGTCACCTTAGTAAATGCATATTCCAATTTATGATCATAAATGAACTATGTACGAGAATAAGTCAAAGACTTTGGTTGTCAGAAACCGGATAAACTTAGGCCCTGTTTGGTCAAACATCTTAATTAAGTGCGTATCATATGCGCGTTTATATATAAGCCATTTCTACAAACAGTGTCACCTAAGAAAATATACATTCCAATTCATGTTTTATATTTGTGTTTGCTATTATGATTATGAATGAACTATGTACGTGCATAGGTCAAAGACTTTGATTGTCGGAAACTGGATAAACTTGGGCCTTGTTTGGACAAACATCTTAATTAAGCGCCTATCATATACGCGTTTATATACATGTTTATGTATAAGTTATTTCTACAACAAAATATAAAATAAAGTTAAACTATTTTCATATAAGTTATTAGCCGTTTTCATAAGTTGTCCTAGAGAGCTTATAATAATAAGCTGGAAACACCTTATGAATATGTCATAAGTTGTTTCTATAAGCTTTGTCAAATAATAAATGTTTATTTTTCAAAAAAAATAAATATTAAGTGTTTATGCCGGGTTCAAATAAGTCAATCTAAATTGACTGATATTTTTTATTTTATTTTTAATTTGTTTGCTTATAAATATTTGTTTTTTTTTTGTTGGTTTGAAGATGTAAAACGCCAAAGCAGCCAAAGCAGCAAAAGCGCAAACGCAAGCATGCAGGTCATCAAACTCAAGTCAAGAAGAGGGTGGAACGTTCTGCCACTCCTTACAGCCTCAGATGCTTAAAAACTAGCACAGCTAACAACAACCATTCGCAGGCAGCTGCAAACAACCATTCAGCGCCTGCCTCTCTCAGCGAACAACTTTCTCATATTCCCAACACTCCTGCATTTCCTCAGACTGTGCTGTTTGCCGATGAAGTTGAAAATAATGGCGAGGGAAGCAGTCTTACTAAAGAAAACCATGCTAATGACAATAAGACTGCAAATCCTCCAGAAGAGGTTCCTCAAATTAACGAGGAAAAGGAGTATGACCCTAAGCTTAGTGAACTTAAAGCTACGACATCCAATGGGATTGATGCAGACAAACCTGAAGATGCGACTACCAATGGAAATGATGCAGGCAACCTCGCAATGCAGTTTCAAGAAGCTATGGTTCCTCCAGGAGAAACTGGCATGAATGATCAACCAATGGTGGTTTCCACAGAAGGAAATGCGGTTAGCACAGAACCAGTTCAAAATGGCTCCGGAAGATCAAGAGGCAGGCCGAGAAAATCTCTTGCTAAGAGGTTCAAGATAGATTCATGTGCTGATAAGCCTGGTAATACACAAATTCCAAATTTGGCACCGGTTGATACAGCTGAAGCACCGGTTGATACAGCTGAAGCACCGGTTGATACAGCTGAGCTAGCACAAACAGGCATTACTGATAATGCGGCTGCTAGTAGTAATACAGTGACAGAACCTGTTAAACCTGCGTGCGATATTGTCAAGATTATAAAGCCAGTAGGCTATACACCTGCAGCAGCCAGCACCACACAGGATGTTTTGGTGACTTTCGAGGCTATAAGGTCAGTTACTCAACTTTAACTTTAATTTAATTGATATATCTTTGAACGAAATTTCACAGCTGCATTTTTTTTTCATAAAAATCTTGCAGAGATAAATAGCGTTTTACACATCTTGTAAAAGGTAATATTTTCTCTGAGATTTGGTTTCATCAACAATGAGAACATTTGGTTCATGACCTCAGTTTTAATGCTTATTCCTTGATATCATTATCCTTTAAGTCAAAGTTTACCATGCTTCTGTTAATATATGAAACCAATCAATTCACATTGCAACATTATTCACTTGTAATACTAGTAATTTCCTTGATTCTATGGAAGCGTAAGATTTCATTTTTATCATATAGTTTTGTACCTAAACTTGTTTTGATTGCACCTCTCACGAAATGAGTTTTAATGTTTATCCCTTGATATCATTATCCTTTAAGTCAAAGTTTATCATGCTTCTGTTAATATATGAAACCAATTAATTCACATTGCAACATTATTTAGTTGTCATACAAGTACTTTCCTCAATTCTATGGAAGCGTAAGATTTCATTTTTATCATACACTTCTGTACCTAAACCTGTATTGATTGCACCTCTTTCACGAAATGAGTTGTATTATTTGATCATCTTACAAGATGCTTCTTGACATAAATCTGGTTTAAACTTTATAGGTCTGATGGATCAGAAATTGTGGTCGACAACAATCATCTCAAAACATATCATCCGATCCTAGTAAGTCTCCATCTCTAACTTTGCATGGCTTCATAGGCTTATATCAAGGTGTTTCTATGCTCTTTTTCTTTTTTTACATGAAGCTAATGTTTTTTCCCCTTAAATTTCAGCTGATTGATTACTATGAGCAGCATCTGCGCTACAATCCGAAAGCAATTTGATTGAAGAGATTACAAGAGGGAGCTTCTGGCTAGATTTTGATGTGTTCCTAGTTATGCTGGAGATAGTAAAGGGAAATGGAACCTTTGTTTGTTAGTAATACATAGGTATGAATATGATGACTATTTAAACTGCGGAAAAGTTTGTGGCTAGATACTTTGCTGCATGCCGATGAGTGCCTCCACTTTTGAAGTTGGAGGTGGTTTCTATAGAGTTTGCTTAAGACAAAACTCTCTTTTGGTTTAATTTAAAATTTTCTGGAACTTCCTATTTATTTGTGAGCATTTTGTATATGCTTGCCATATTTTTTAGTATTGATTGGTTGATTGACCTGATATCCGTGTTGCTATAGCGTAGCGGAATATGAACAAATTGCTAATGTTCCGCAATATGCTAATTCATACAAAATATTGTCAAATAGCCGTTGTAGCGGCGCTATAGCATTGTTTCGTAAAGAAATTTTTTCAAAATGCTATTTTTTGCGATCTGCGATTGACAACACTGCTTTATACTAACAATATGAAGGAAAAAAAAGTCTTTAAGTTCTTAGGAATTAAGATGAACGATATATCTCGATGAAATGCCATTTATCACCAGGTACACTTTCTCTTGGCATGAAAAACAAGTGTTTGGTTGGAAAAGAAAGATTCTTCTTCTTGATGTTTAGCTTTAGACCGTAGGTATTTAAAAGTTTTTTTTAGTTCCCAAAGTTATTTTTGTCAAGAAAGGAATGTTGTTATAACTACAACATACTTTGTGATCAACTTAGTCTCTACATACATTCAGGAATCCAGAAGAAAAAACCATAGAAATTAAAACTTTAGGCCAAAATAGACTAAATTAATGTTTTGATTCAACTTATGCATCAATTGATTAATTTGAGTGCTTATCTTTTTGTTTGAGTGCTAGGATTCTTGTACGACTAGATCAAGTATATTTTAATACATTTAATATCTAAGTTCATTAGTTGATAGGAAGTTTTCACTCTCATTAGTTGACTAGCTCACCTAACTCATTCTCTCACCTATCTACCACAATTATCAGTTGATGTTCCTATGTTAGTTAACCCTTTCCAACAATTTTTTTGCCTGGCCAACTTTTTCTTTTGGGTGTCAACAAAAGGAAAATCTACACTGAACTGCTTAAAATACTTTGTAGGTTAAAGTAAAACAATCTTTTAAGCATATAATTAGAGATTCGATCTTTGACCAACATATAGGAAATATTATTATTACTACTATTTATTGAGGTAAGTTCGTAATTCTTCAAAACATTAGTAGTTTCTAACTCTTAGTTCGATCCTTGCAATTATGTTTTTTCCGTCCACAAGACTCGAACATGAGGCTTTGTTTAAGAAATCTGAGTCAAGTTCTACTCGGACCAACTTAATGTTGGTAACTTCAGACAACTTTTAATGGCTTTGTATTTATGTTAACAATATTCTATTGTGTCAAGAGAAAATTATGAGTTTTTTTTTTTTCCCTAAGAAAAGGGTGGTTACTGCAAGGGGCGTTGGGATAGTTCAACCAATTAGATATATGCCACCAAATAAATAAATTTAGTATAAATCATTCCACTATATCTACAACATGCAAACACATCATAATTTAATTCAAGACCCTTATAAATTGGATTGCTTCTTTCAACATTGTACTCATAGTAACATGGAAGGGCCATCACCATTGATGCCTTCTCTAATCTTGCTAGTTTTGGGAATTCTAATATATGGGTCTAGTATGCTATCCCTTTTTGACATGTCATTATCTTTCTATCAAATGGCTTCTGAAGCTGAAGAGAAAAGTTTCACAACATTAGTCCTTGTGCTTCTTGTTCTTTTAGTATTTGTGCTTATTTACTTCCCTTATTCATTTTCGTTGTTTAGCAAGTCATCTTATGGTACAAAACGTTATGTCAATGTCTCCAGCCATGATTATGATGAATCTGGATTTGGCTTGGGAACATTGCTCTTAGTTTTGCTCTTTATTCTTTTGTATAATCTGTTATAAAATGAGAGACCATACTTAAGGTTCAAACATAGTACCTCTCATATTGTTGTAGATAAAATATACAAAATCTAGTGTGGAAGTATGAGTTTACATACTGTTTTTTATGATGTAAAAAGTTTACATAATGTCGAATATTTGAATCCTTTAATTAAATATACGACCCTTAATTAAGTATATAGTTAAAGTTTGATGACAAATATTGTAATGTGTATGAAATAGTATGTGTTAAGAGAGGTAAGTACCTTATACAAATATCTTTACTTTGAAATACTAGTTGTTGACTTCCGATAAAGGATACCTTCAGTTTTAAAAAAAGTAATTTCGTAACAAGAGAATTTCTTAAAGGATTAGAGTGAATTAGAATTGAAATAAAAATCAAGTTCTCTTCTCACCATGTAACGACTGCACAATATTTTAGTGATTATTAGTGTATTTCTATAGCTAGTTTCGTAGGAGTCGAGTTAAACCAAACTCAAATTAACGAAGAAGATAAAAGGTACCTTTTAGTTTCATAATTTATTTTTTGTAAAAGCCAAATAAATATTAAAAAACTATTCTAGCACAAGATGTGCAAAGAATAGATACAAGAGTTACATTAAAATAAACGGTACAACCAAATCAAACAACCTCAAGAGAGTAAGAACATCCTTGACATTCTAATTGGTGGTAGTATTGAACATACTATCTCTAGTATTCCTTTGTTACAAGGAATGATTTGGGATCCAACCTCTTTCCATCTAGATGAAGCCTATTCAATTGAAGGATAACATTTTTGGATGGATAAAATTTGTTAGACAGAAAGCTTTCACATAAGTTCGAAACTAAGACGTCATAATTATGTGTAAATTTATGGTGGATTGTCATTTTGCCTCTAGACCAATTTTAAAAAAATTAATAAAGAACTAAAATCGTAAAATTAACAAGACCAAAATTCTTTATAGAACAAATTAGCGGGACATGGATTCCGATTAAATCTGTATTGTTTTAAGGAAATGACTAAAGCAAAATTGCAAAAACATTACACGAGATCAAAATAAAAAGATTCTTACTCTATGTTTTAAGTGAAAAAATATAGTTATGGATCCAAAAAAGTATAATAGACATTATTCTCCTGAAAATACATTAGACATTGTTATTTTTTAAATTGAATCAAGTCATATTGTGAATGTTAAATACTAATGTTTAGAGTTACCTACAAATCATATTATCATAGGATACTAACAAGTGTAATTACATTCAATCACTTCTATTTACTTAAACTAATATCGATTGTCGATGATTACATATATGTATCTATGTTGTATCGATGTCAGCTTTGACACCCATGTTCGCGCTTTATAGTTTATGTATATCATAAGTTCATGGGGCCAGATAAATATATAACACATAATGAACATTATGGCATAAAGAAATATGATAACAATTGATCCATAATTTACATTGCTATCAAAATCCAGCAATAACGGCTGTATAATATATCAATACTAAATACTAGAGACATTGATTAGCCTATATCCCAACAAAAAACTAATTCCACTTACAATGACACTAAAGTCTAAACACATATCAGCTGAAGCATTGCAAGCATTTCATCCCCATCTTCCATTCCCAACTGCATCAAATATAATTTCCATTCAAGCAGTAAACTAACAAAGAATTTTGACATAAAGTCAACTCATAAAATAATGAACATATGTTTGCAAGCACTAAACACAGACCTCATCTGGAGTTTGCTCCGACTCGACTAGACGCCCATTGAACAGAAAAGCAACTCCGTCGAAATCAAAGCAATATCGACAACAGTACACATCCATAAGCTTTTTCAATCGAGTGCTTCTATTGATTCCAAATGAAGCTTCAAACCCAACCTATATTATCCAAATTCCACCATACTCAAATTAGCATATACCACTCATCAGGGTTTCAAATTGCTGACCACATCAGATGAAGTGGCCGAAATATTACAGTTGCGGCAGTGTTTGCAACCACATCATGAACAAGTGTTGCAAATCAATCATGCAAATAACATGAACCAACTTTAGACCCAATATTGAAGAAAAAGACTAACCTGACCCTTGACCTTGAGATTTATGCGCCTGCTCTGATCATAGAAGATAGCATCTATTTCATCTCCATCCACCATTTGCATCTGCAGCAAAATGTATTTTCAAGTCATAAACCAATAATAT
>Ga0315915_1000174_pt1 | contig 54263 bp, 24 predicted proteins | sample MpolbnodulesMG_FD_207738 | JGI IMG/M metagenome (GOLD analysis project Ga0315915, IMG submission 207738) | Medicago polymorpha root nodule microbial communities from Los Angeles, California, United States - branched nodules | ecosystem: Host-associated > Plants > Roots > Nodule | place: USA... | reverse complement strand
ATATTTTGGAATACAATCTGAAATATTTTGGTAGGCAATTTAATATATTTTAGTGCATGATCTGAAATATATTTTGATAGTCAATAATATATTTCTGTACTCAATAATATATTCATGTATTGAATAAAATATATTTGAATTCAATATGATATATTTTGATACTCAATTTGAGATATTTTTGTACTAGATCTAATATGAGAATTACTTGCTCCCAAAGTTTCTCATTTATTAGTTGTGAACTTTCTCTATAAATAGAGAGTTCACACAATGCATTACACACCGAAATTCACAGTTGATGCTTCCTGTGTTTTTCCTCTCTTCTCCCTCCTTCAACTTGTGTTGACAAGTCATTCTCCTTTTTCTACTCATTTATGTCCCTTCGGAATTAAGAGTGCCCTTAAGACCATATAGTCCATTTTCGGTATATTGTCCCTTCGGAATTAAGAATAGTCTTAAGAGCATAATCTCTTCAATTATTTATGTCTTTTTAGAATAAATAATATTTTAAGATCATAGTCCCTTTTCGGTATAATAAGTTAAATGTTAAATGTTAGAATGGTCGTATAACCATATTTGAGTGGTTAAAATACCATACTGATATTTGGAGAAGTTAAAAATTAGAATGGTGGTAACACCATATTTGAGTGGTCTCAACACTATAATAGAGTGGTCACAACACCATATTGGTTTCAGTATTAAAAGAGTGGTCTTAATACCATATTGAAAGTGTAATTCTCGAACGGTTTTCTACAGTGTAATAGTTAACCGCACAGTTGTAGCTGAGCTTGTTTTTATCCTAGAGGCGGCGTGGTTGATAGTCTGCCTTGCACAATTTTGGGCAACGCCACGAAACGTCTTAAAGAGAGCGACCTGGTCGTGACTCAACCTAGTAACAACTTCGGTAGATAATAGAATTTGAAAAACCAAAATACAACAGGTTGGAAATCCAAAAACAACATTTCACAACTCTTTTTTTGAGTTTGAACTATCTCATTGAAAATGCAGAAATGTCCTCTGGGAGGAATATAGTTTGTCATAAATGAAGCATTTCAGTATTCAATCAAAAATTCCAAAAGCTTTATGTGCCATGGGGAAGCAGTTTGCAGAAATTTTAAACTTGACATAAAATCATTTTGTTGGAGTTTGCAGTATAGTATATAGTATTATAGCTATTTACATTTGACTGTTTTCAGTTTTAGTTTCTTGATAGGTTTACATGACTTGAGGAATCATGAAATATTTTGCAGCTTATATCTTGTAAATAAATGACACAATTTGCTGACCAGTTACCATTCTGTTTGCATGTAATGGAATTACCATGCACATTTAACATAGCAATTGTTTGGTCCAGACATACTAATACTTTGCAAGCTTTTCAGTTAGACTTTCTCCGGCCATTTGTTCTCGCCGGAACGTTTCTTGTTTCATACCAGATTAGAATTTGTGGTAGTCTGGTAGTGTTTAACACAATCCCATAAAACCGATTTCTGATGTGAGGATTGTCCCACTTGTAAACACTTGTTCAAGCTATTTCTCATTATCTAATATGAAACTCTTAACAATACGATAGACTTCCATTGTAAAAATACATTGTTTGTTTATAACCATTAAACCTTTTTTTACTTTAACGTTGAGATTTAATACAGTTGAAGACCCGAGGGAATATTTACTCCTGTATGACATAGCCAATCTCTATTTGTAGTTTTTTGATAAAGCACAACCAATCCATATCGATTGAGTGATATAGCAAATCCATACTATTTCTTTATCTTTTGATAAAGCACAAAAAATCTATATCGATTGCATTTGTTCTCCCACAGCACATGGTGAGCACCAACAACCATATCTCCTTTCTCCAAAGACTGTAAGGTCACACACTCACATTGGTTTTGTGACTCGTGACCCTTCATTTTATATGGCCAAACCCATGTAGATGATTGTCACGGACCTCTATTTTTTATTACTCACAATGTTCTTTGTCATTTGTTTTGTTTTGTATAGCACTAATAACTACTAACCAATGGGACACTTCCACACCATATTTTTGTGAAACATTAGTCTGTCCATTGGTTGGATTGAAATATGATTTATAATAGAATACTATAGCGTAATTTGATCCATGTAACCGACCTCAATTAATGGTATAAGACTTAATAGTTTTAGTGACTACTTTGTGATATAACACTATATCTTATTTTGATTCATATAACCGACCTCAATTTGTTGTTGTATTAGTTGTTCATTACGATTTGGTAGTTTTAGTGATTACATTATCAAGCTAATTAATTCCTATCTTTTATGATTATCTAATTAGAAATGTAATACTCCAACCTATATGTGATTTTGACATGTCTTTAAGTGCAAGAGAAAGGTGATATAGACATATAAATATTGCTACGATAAGGACAATATGTTAGGCATCTCAAATTCCTATTAATTCGCTCTCAAACTTCAAATCAAATGCAAACCCCTTTTTACTTTTGTCTAATAGAGACAAGTTGGCAGGGGACCAATCAATATATCCAACTAACCTTTCAACCTGGTATAATTGAGACAATCATATGGGAAAAGAAATTAAATTTGCAAAAGAGTGGATGATAAGTCCCATGTGGAAGAGGTAACTATGAATCTTATTAATTTGTCTAATACAGATTTATGTTGAAGAGGGTTTGCTGCAGCAATCGCTCTATGTAAGATGCTAGCTTGGGTCGGTATGTTTAGTTGTTATCTGTCATATCTGCACAACAAACAAAAATAAACGAAAATTTATTGAGACATTTCATCAAATACTTGAAGCACAATCAGGACGGAGCTCTTCAAGGCAGGGTGTGGCTAGCCACACCAACCCAGACCTAATTTTTAATTTTTTTATTAGTATTACACACATTTTCTTTCTTAATTTTACTCCAAACACTGGAAAATTTATCTCACACCTCAACAATTGTACCCCTGCCCCTACAAATTATAAAAAAAAATACCAATTTTAACCATTTTCAAGATCACACTCATTCACCCATCGCTCATCAACTTCAATTGCCACTTGTTGCTTGTGCTAAGACTCATACAAATGTTAGTGGGTTTTTTTCCTTCTTGGTAAGGTCAATATGATTGTTAATTTCATTCGATCATCTAATTTTGGTTATTACAACTATTTTTAATATAACTTCTTATTAAATGTATTATTATTTGACAAAAAACTGTAGCCTTAGTGATATTGTGAATCCAAATCTGCCCTAATCAGAACATAAACATACGATATCCATAATGTCATATCTTATATTAAACTACCCACAATGCGCTTATAATAAATCATGGACTACATTGTCCCGTGAGCATAGTTTAGTTGGTAGGACAATGCATTATTATATGCAGGGGCCGGGGTTCGAACCCCAGACACCCCAGTTATTCACCTTATAAGGTGAATTCTAACCACTAGGCTACCTGACAAAAAAAAAAATCATGGACTACATTTACGCTAAAAGCAACAATGTGATTTACCAAGAACTACCCAACAAACTCACCAATTTCATAACAGAAAAACCCTAACACATGAACAATTAAAAAATTATATAACTCAAGCATAAAAGGCTAACAATGTATATGATTTATTAGAGAAAATTCTACTAGAGTAAAAAGATAGAAGACTCTTTGACAAAAAAAAAGGATAGAAGACTCATAAACTAAAATAAAAATTCATTTTGAGCTTGCTTCTCTAAATATTTAATATTTTATCACATCACATTGTAAAAGTAAAGTTGATGAAAGTAAATTTTGACATAGAAGACACATGAATTTCCTTTCTGATGGTGTGATGGTAAGGTTTGAATATTTATTGAGAGCAACTTATAGTTTTATATATAATCCAACTCTTCTAAAAAAAAGATCTAACTCTTATTGTTTGCTCAAAAAACTCTTAAAACAATTGTTTTATATAAAAAAAATAAAACAATTTAAAAGTATTATTATTTTTTAAGCTAATGTGTGTCGATCAATTGGAAATAACCTCCTCTTTATGGAGGAGGACTTAAGAATGTATGAGTTCGAAATCCGACCTACACTTAAAGACGGGCAACTAAGACTTTGTTTGTGAGTTTTGAGGGGACGGGAAGGAAAGGCTTAGGAGGAGAAGCGAAGGAAGGGAGGGGAGAAAGGGGGGAAAGCTTTCCCCTTGTTTGGGATTTAAAGAAACAATCAAGGAAAGGAGATGGAGGGTTTATGTGATAATATTACTATTTTACCATTTCTTAAAATCAATACATTGTGATATACTTTGTAAATTATAATTGGAATTTTGAATGAGGACAAAATTGTCAATTTGTATGTTTAACCCCCCAAAACCCCCCAATTTGGGAAACTTTAAAATTAGACAAATGAAGCCCTTCAAAACCCCCCAAAATCTTTCCCTATTTTTTTAAAACTCCTAAACAAGAGTTTACCTCTCCATAAGTCTTTCCTTCCCTTCCCCTCCCCTCTCAGAGGAGGTTTTAGATGGGGCTGATTTTAGGTTACCAAGTATTTAATTTAAAATACATATGATATTTTTAAAAAATTAAAAAAAAAATCATGATTAATAATTATATAATAGTTCAATAATTCTTAATTAATTTAACATTTTATAGTAATCGTAATTTCTTTTAAACCCTCCATCCAAAGAAACCCCAAGAGATAGAATCCAAGTTAATCAAAAGCATTGTTTGAGAGAATAAGCAGAAAAGGACTTTTACATTAGTCTTTTTGCAGTTTACTATATTTGATAAACAATAATCTTTTTGTCAAATTCCTCACTCCTTTCCGTCTTTGTCATAATCATGCTAACAAACTAAATTACTAGTATACTATTCTTTTAGCCTCTTGCTAAAATTTAAAACACATAATTATAAACCGTTAGTTGATACCCTAATCATATTATAGTACCTCATATGATTGTGAGATTTATTACAAGAGCACGTTCAATGGTGTACATTTGCTTAACTCACATTTTTGAGGATCCAATCATGTCAAATAAAGTTTGATAAATGTAAATGTTTGTATTTTAATGGTGCAAATTTGCAACCATGAAATGACTAAAATGGACCCGACATATTAATTCTTACCTTTTAAAAAAAATATCTAAAGTAAACCATTCTTTGTAAAGAAAGTTATATATTTTTTTTTTGTGTGAAAATTTGTGAGAAAAAAAAAAGAAAAGATTTACAGAAGCCAATTTAAGCAATCAATATTGTTGTTGGGATGAGTTTGGTAACAGCTCTGCAAATTGCAATGGCAAATGTCGTACCATTGGAAGTGGCGGTTCTTGGAATCCCTGTCAGACAATAGTTTGTTTTGTTAACAACACAAATTTGGTTCTTAGTTCTGCTCCTAAAGCTAGCTCACAGTGCTTGGGACCATCACTCTAGTGAGTGGACCGTTTAATTTTTTTTAAACGGTACTGTTCTTATTTTTTATCGGTTACTTAATATAGCTAGTTCACTTAAAAGGATATATATCTTTGAATTAAGGTGCATATAAGCGATCTAAAAGTAATATAAGATTTGTTGAATTCAATTTTTGTTTCCATGAGATATGAATGTTGAGTTAACAATGAATATCGAGTTTTGGACACTCTTCAAGGTGAGACGTGGTCTTTTGATAAGTTCTTTTGTCGGAATTGAACACAGACTTGACGTCCTATGTTAAACCATATTCAAATTTTTGTTTTTGTTTTTGTTTTACTTTGTCATTCTAACAAAAAAAACAATGGTGGGTGGGATAGTTAGACTCCCACAATATTAGTGTCAATCCAAGGTAAGCCCACAAAGGCAAATGCCTCATTCCTCCATGGATATAGAGATTTTACCTTTTTTGTTTTTGTTTTGAAGAGGTTGATAATTTTTTACGAATATTTTCAATCATCATATGTCAAAAATTCAAACGACAAAGATCCCCTCTAATAGACAAACCTAGATAAACTAAAGGGATTTGATCAATTTTACAGTTCAAAACAACGACTAATTTTATAATAGTCATGCTTTGTTTTCGTTGTGACTTTGGCTAGCCGATGGTTAGGTGCTTTGTGAACAACAATCATAATTTTATCATTAATACTCCTTGTGTCTTAGGTAGTTTTTATTCACCTAATTCCATCATAATTCTGCAGTGAAACGTGTTTGGATGAGTGCAGTAATGATCTCTTGAAAAATCATTGTCCATTTAGTAGGATAAAATTTGATTGTTATTGTCTTAAAAATATTTGCTAATATTAATATTCTTTTATTCGATTTGAGTACTTTTCTTTCTTATCCACCGAAATTAAACATATTGAACATGAACATCGTCCTTGAGTAGCTGTCTTTATTCCTTACTAAGTGTACTAGTAGCTTACAATACAAACAATAGACTCCACCGCAATACCACAGGCTTTGTCGTCGTCTGTATTAGACACAATTTATTATCTATACATTTGTGTTTCATTACATTACATTTAAAGTTAAAATACTTTATACTATATAATTATACACATTTTATTTGTGATGTAGTACGTACACATGGGTATGGTATGAGAATTGGAGCCTACCAAAACTAAACATTCCTACACAACAATATTTCATTTCAGTATTTCACAGATGAAAAAAAAGCACAACACGGTACATAACATAACATTAAATGTGAGTAATGTTTGTTGGAAAAAGCAAATTATAACCCTAGAGAGAGAATCTCCATTCATTTCTTGCTTGTTTCTATGCACACACCCCATTGGAGTCTCCTTTACTCCACACAAATAACAAACACCTCCATTTCTTTCAGGGTGGTGTTTATGTGGGGCACTTTATTAAACTTCATTCATTTTTCTTAAAAAGGTACTTTTCCACTGTTTAATTAAATTATTCAATTATTATTATAACTATCACTTTTTTCACTCTCTTTAAACTCAACTCTTTCCATTACTACACTATCATTTTCTTTTCTTTTCTTTCTTTTTTTCAACACTAGTCATTCTCATTCATTATTTGTAAGGAACATAGTAACCATTATCTTCTTCATTAAGGATCTAGCATGTTCTCAGATTTGAGTTTTACAGATAGATTCATTGCAACATTTTTTTTTTCTTACTGTTTTTGTTTTTTTCATTGTTTTTAGATAAAAAAAGCTATGGCAGGAGGAGGAGGAGGTCCAGCAAAATCAGATGAACCACAACCACATCCACCAAAGGATCAACTACCAAATATTTCTTACTGCATTACCAGTCCTCCTCCATGGCGTTAGTCTCTTTTTTTTTCTCTTAGATTCTGGAAAATTATTTATTTTATCTAAAAAAAGCAACACATTATTCTTAATCTGGTTGAATAAAATAAAATAAAGGGTACATGAAGATTTTTTGTTTGATTTGGATTTGGTTTTGTCTATTTTTAGTATTTTTTACTTTATGTCATTGTACCTAATTTGAGATTCTATTTGCATTTGATTGAGATATTCTTTTTTATATATTTTTTGTTGTAATTAATTAATGGATTAAGGTTCTTCCCAGTTTTTTCTAGATCTAGATTGGAAGCATTTTGATTGCTACTTCCAAATTTGTTTTATGATATAGTCTAAGTGTGTGTTTGGTTCTGACAAAAATTGATTTTAAGTAAATTGATTATGTAAAATTGATTGTAACTAAAAGTGAGTTGAAGGTAAAGTGATCTATGTTTGTATACATTCATGTAAAAGTGAGTTCAACAATGAATTTGAGTGTAAAAATCAATTCCAAAATGAAAAGCTCTAATTTCTAGTTTCAAGTAGAATCAGTTTTGGAGGCAGAATCAATTCTCTTTGAGAGCAACCAAACATGTGAGAATCAATTTTACACCTCTAGAATCAATTTTGATACCTCTAAAAATGAAACCGAACATACACTAATTTTTAATATTTTAGTAGCTAGTGATAAGTTTTTTTAAATTAAAAAAATATATTATTCAGGTTGTTTTATTTTTGGGGTGTTATGTAACATCACTAAGGGAATAAAGTCAAGAATTTATGTTTGAACAATGTTGTAAATGAATATTTGGCCAATTTAAATGGCATATTCCTTGATTATTTGTAGTTTGTGTTGAAAATTTTAAGAATCTCCCAGCCTCTCCTTTTCCTTAGTATTGATTCACTTTGGTTTTTTGTTTTTTCAATTAATTTGATGAGAAATTCGGGGACATTTTGATGCAGCTGAGGCCATACTTCTTGGATTTCAACATTTTCTTGTAATGCTTGGCACAACTGTGCTCATTCCCACTGCTCTTGTTCCCCAGATGGGAGGTGGAAATGTAAGGACAAGCAAATTTTGATATGGAAGTGGAACATTATGAAAATTCACCCCATTAAGCTGTAATAAAAATATTCCTTTTGTTGCTTGCAGGCGGAGAAAGCCAAAGTAATTGAAACTCTGCTTTTTGTTGCTGGTATTAACACATTGGTGCAAACACTCTTTGGATCACGATTACCTGCAGTAATTGGAGGGTCTTATACCTATGTGCCAACGACAATCTCAATTATTCTCGCTGGCCGATTCAGTAATGAACCAGATCCGATTGAGGTCTTATCAGAAGAACTAACTATACTAAATGATGCATGATTGATATGCTTATTGTATTACTTACTTTGCAATCAAACAACATTTAACCAAAATAGACTTTTTTCTCTGTCGAAAACCAAAATAGAGACTATGATTTGCAATCACATTGTATACCATTTTTTTCTTGCGTCTCCAAAAGCTAACAATCACACACTGCATGCATAACTTTAAATGCCTGAATAAGACCTTAAATTTGTAGTTATTTTATTGGAACTGCTTGGTAACTTTTTTTAAACTCCTTTTTTGTTTTTTGCTTTATTTTCAATCCATTCAGAAATTCAAGAAGATAATGAGGGCAGTCCAGGGTGCTCTTATTGTTGCTTCAACTCTTCAAATAGTACTAGGCTTTAGTGGCCTTTGGCGTAATGTTGCAAGGTTGGTCTCACATTCTTACTAAGTGGCAGTATACTTTCTGCTAAGAGTTGTTATTCCTTCCGACTATTTGTGCAAATTTGTAACTTTTATAGAAGATTTTTCTATATATAATGCATATTTATTTTGTCCATGATATTCACCAAAAAAATTGTATTTAAGTAGAATTCCTTTTTCAAATCTTTGGATTAGCCAAATGTTCCAATCTGATGTAAGTTTGATTTTTTCTGCAGGTTCTTAAGTCCACTTTCAGCTGTTCCATTGGTTTCTCTTGTTGGTTTTGGGTTGTACGAATTAGGTTTTCCTGGGGTAAGCCTTCGACTACATGTTTACGGTGGTCATATTTAACAATAACTGACCAAAATTCTCAACATCTATGCTTGTGTTGGGTGTGTTGGGTGTAGGTTGCTAAATGTGTAGAGATTGGACTGCCAGAGCTTATATTGCTGGTATTCGTTTCACAGGTAAAGTTCTTTAAAGTTGCATACATCTAGCGGCTTTTAATGTTTCTAAATCTCGCCTTGTGATTTTAGTTCATGGATTCTTTGTTCTTTTAATATTATGGTTTCTACAAATGTAAGTGTTAACTAGTTAGTTGTCGTCGTGCAGTATGTGCCACATGTGTTGCATTCGGGGAAAAATATCTTCGACCGTTTTTCTGTTTTATTCACAATTGCAATTGTGTGGATATATGCTGTTCTACTCACTGTTGGAGGGGCCTATAACGGTTCTCCACCAAAAACACAGACATCCTGCCGCACTGATCGTGCTGGACTTATAGATGCTGCTCCTTGGTTAGTTGTGTGATTTCATTAAATTTAACCCTTGATGGCATTTTGTCTATTGCAACTGTGTAGACTCTTTTAGTTTTACCATGCTTGTATATTTGATCTCGCGATTTAAAAGCTTCTGATTGGTCCCCTGCCATGATAAGGACCCAATTAAAAACTTATTTAAAAATGAATAAATTTAAAGCTTGGTATTCTGTGTGTTCATTAGCAAATGAGACCAACTTATATTCATTCACCAATTTTATCTTTTTTCAAATCCATTCTTGTTATTTCATGTCAAGTATGCAATATATACTATTTTCACTAGAGTGAATTTTTTTTGCCCTTATTGGGGAGATTTTTCTCACTGAAGTGGATATATGTAATATCTATCACTCTTCAATCTTTTCTAACACTGGAACTTTTATAAACCTTAGAGCACAAACATAATAGATATTTCTCAAGAAAGATTCAATTGGATCCTTGAGATATTGGTTTTCTTGATGGGAATCTACTTTCTAGGCTTAGCTTTGTCAGTTGAAACTTATTGAGAAAAATTTCTCTTGTATTTTGAGTTTGTAGGATCAGAGTTCCATATCCCTTTCAATGGGGAGCACCTACATTTGATGCAGGCGAAGCGTTTGCCATGATGATGGCATCTTTCGTTGCTCTTGTAGAGGTTATATTTTCCTTATGATATTCTCTTTTTTAAATTGGAATAAGTTTTTGTTTCTGTTTAATTGTTATTCTTTCTCTTTAAAATTATTTTCGTATGTTATATATATTGGAACAATTGGCAGGGAGGGGGGAATTGGTCAAAACTCAGCCTACACGTAATAGTGTCACTATGTGCTCAACGTCATTGTTCTGATCGTCTGACTTTTCTACTTGATCTCATAATTTGGTTACATAGTTGCTAATTTGGATTACACGTTTCTTTTTGTACACAGTCCAGTGGAGCTTTCATTGCTGTATATAGGTATGCAAGTGCAACCCCATTGCCGCCTTCTATTCTTAGTCGGGGTATTGGTTGGCAGGTACGAATATAACTAAATCTCGCGTTTATAAACAATAATCGTAATAATGGTAAAATTCATGAATGATTGTAATGATGATTTTTCACCTAGAAATCAAATAGAACTTTCACTTTCAAGTATAATTCCTCATGCATCTGATTTATGCTTGTTAGGGGGTTGGCATTCTCCTATCTGGATTGTTTGGAACAATTAGCGGATCGTCCGTGTCTGTGTAAGACTGAAACTACTCTGTTGTGTTCTTTACTAAGATTAAGCAAACACTACTTCTTTGTTTATATAAATGAAATTGGTTTGTTTGTTTTCCCTACAGAGAAAATGCAGGTCTTTTGGCTCTGACACGTGTTGGCAGTAGAAGAGTTGTGCAGATATCTGCTGGATTCATGATTTTCTTTTCAATTCTTGGTGAGCCAATTAAGCATGATAAGTCTGTATTTTGATTATCTACTTTGCCACATCCGAGTACATTTCTCCCCTTTTACTAATTGCCAACATTTCTATCACTGTGTAGGAAAATTTGGAGCAGTTTTCGCCTCTATCCCACCTGCAATTGTTGCTGCATTATACTGCCTATTCTTTGCTTATGTTGGTATGTTTGATTTAACATAAACTTGAATATGTATATATACTTTTATTTACCATGATCCTTAAAATAAGCAGCATGTAATGTTCCCATTTTCATTCATCATTTGCAGGTGCTGGAGGTCTTAGTTTTCTTCAGTTCTGCAACCTTAACAGTTTTAGAACAAAGTTCATATTAGGCTTCTCTATATTCTTGGGCTTGTCTGTGCCACAGTACTTCAATGAGTATACAGCAATCAATGGTTATGGGCCAGTCCACACAGGTGGAAGATGGGTATGGATAAGTATATAAATATATTTTTTGCAGAGTCGGTCAATAACAAGCGTAATATCACTAAAAATGTATGACTTTAATTTGTACTACTTTAAAAGTCACACATAAGATTAGTTGTGATTGATTGATATTGTCGAAAATTTATACAGACAATGCATAAGAATTGAACTAGGATTTGTTCTTTGGATGAGTTTTCTTACACTCGTTTTTTTATGTACATGACAGTTCAATGATATGATCAACGTCCCATTCCAATCGAAAGCATTTGTTGCGGGTGTTGTGGCATATTTCCTAGACAACACTTTACATAAGAGGGATTCATCTATTAGAAAGGACAGAGGCAAACATTGGTGGGACAAGTACAAGTCATTCAAGGGTGACACAAGAAGTGAGGAGTTCTATTCATTGCCTTTCAATCTAAACAAATATTTTCCATCAGTTTAATTAATTGTGCAGCACAAGAACGATAAGATAAAGTGGTTTTATCTTCACCAGAGTCTAGTTCTAATATCAGATTGAATCTTATTACACGTTATATATAGCCATATGAGTAGTCTCCACTCTATTTAATTTATAGCATTTTGTAATACATTTATTTTCTTGCCCGTTTCTGTAAATTCTGATCAAGAAAGTGGATTCATGTAGTAAATGTGCATGCTTAATTTCCTTCATTTTATTTTTGTCACGTTTTACTTTTTGTCACGTTCACTTCAGAGTATTCCCCCATGATCAAGCAATGCATTATCTATTCTATTTCTTGTATTCTGAAATTCATTAAATGACCTTGATAGTCACAGACATAATACAATATAGAACTGAATTAAGATAAGATAGAGACAAGGTCAGGAAAATTGCTTTTTTGACATAAAAAACTTCACAATGACACAAGTAAAATACTTAAATGCCCCCAGCGGTAGTTAACTACTGCTGAAATCTTTTCTTCAATTTTTTGCATATTCTGTACGCTGCCTTATTCTCCCCTAATTCTCTTCACTCTTCATCTTCTTCTTAACCCTTTTCCACATTCTCATTTTTACCAATTCTTCGTTTTCATGCATTCTCTTTCTAATATGCTACAATTTTTTTGAATTGGGTATTTTTTGTTCAATTTTTCTCACGATGAATTGGGTATTATTCTCACATGTTCAATTTTTGTATCTATGGATGCACAAGCTGATTTACCCTTGGGGTTAAATGCTGCTATGTCATCTTCAACAAATTCATCAAATGGGTCACTCACTAATAACTATTTTTCATTCCATTTGAATTCAAAACCAATCCCTTCTCTTTCATGGTGTTTACTTCATGAAAAACCAGACAAAAATGTTCATGTTAATCTCATGAAACAAGAACAAGGAAAAGTTTTGCTTTTGAAAGAAATTATGGAGAAGGAAAAGTTGAGACAATTTAAAAGAATTGAATTGATTAACTACCGCTAGGGGTAATTTAGTCATTTACTTGTGTCATTGTGAAGTTATAAATATCAAAAAAGCAATTTTCCAAAGTCAGACCTGTGTTTACCACAAGAACCCAACCTTAAGCCCAGAAAAAATCAACTTTTTATAAGAATATCTATCTAATCATATTTCTTTAATATTGTTATACTCTAATATACTAAACCTGATATGAATTATGCAATACATTGTATCTAATTAAAATTCTCATACACATAAATTAAAATAAAATAACCACAAAAAACAATAGATTGTAATGCATGTTTTATCTACTTTTAGATGTTATATTTTTGTTTTCTTATTTTGAATATTACAATGTTTTAATAAATTTTAAATATTTTTAAGCCTTAATGTGTGAGAGCCTTTGACTGGAAAGGTTTTTTTTTTCCGTGAAAAATTATGTAATTATGACTTTTACATGTATTTTTAAAACAAAATTTCTTTTCTTGAATTTCCTTAACAATGCTCTTAGGATACTTGTTAGTAAAACTTTAAATTAAATTCTTGTTAAAAAAAAAACCCTAAATTAAATTCCCCTAGGACTATTTTACATGTAATTAACTATATTTACAAGTACAAATAAGGTGTTAGGAGTTGAACATGACGCTCACCAAGAAAAAAGATATCTGAATTTAATTTCTGGAGTCACACATTTGAAAGATACTCCGCTGTCCACTCCAACCATAATGGAAAAAGTTGTTCATCGGATAATTAGTATCACAGTGAACTCAAAAGAACTAATCCATGGAGATAATTTTGTGAGTTTCAAAGATTCTAATTACGATTTGTTAAAAACAAAATTATGTTTACAAGCACCTCTATACGTTTAGGAAAAAAAAAACACTATGCAGTTTATTTATTTGCATAGAACTCATATTATCAAGGAAGATAGATACATTTATTTCACAATAATGGTGGTTCAGTAGAAAAAGTCTCCATGAATGGATGTTTTTGATCAAAATCCATGGCGGAAATGATATCCAATTGTGGGGTGTACCTCAAACAGTCAAGTTAGTATAATGATTAAAGTGAGTGAGAGGTTTAGAATGAGATATATCTTGATAGGTGATGGTGCAAGACTTACATGATATGTAGGAAGCAGTAATGGGCTTGAGTCATATCGAATGGCTACTCTAAAACAATATTATTGACAAATTAATGAAGGAAAATGTTTCTCAGAAATCCCAATGTGTAAATACGCCTTACCAAAGAGAGATAAAAGAGAGTGATGCGATATAAGCGATAAGTTAATGATGTGATAGAAAGAAATAGATAGAGAGAAAATGAGATATTGAATGCATATAAGAAAATTTAAGGTGTCTAAATATTATTATTGATAGATTAAAGGTCTTGAACATCTGCTTTCAAAATAATGGAAGTGTGCTCCTTATCAAGGCCTCATATTCGATTCTTCCCGGTCTTGATTTGGATAGGCTAATTTAACTTCTTAAAAAAATAATAATAAAAGTGAAGCCAAGATAATGATAATATGACATCACTAAGATACGATACATTATCAATCTTTTGAACTTTTGTAATCCATGATGATTTAAGGTGCCTAAACGGAATGATTGTGTGAGTTCAGCGTAGCGTAACCGTATTCTAGAGGGAAAATGCAGTAACAAAACGTGATATTTCGTGGGCCTTAAACAAGAAAGGGAGGGTTGGACCACTGTTGCATGCTTCTCCTTTTGTAACGTAAACATCTTAATTGCCCAACAATGCGACACCTACTCATTATATATCCTCTCACAATTTCGGTGACGGTCTCCACCGGTCTCAAATGCATAATAATGATCTTCTTTCCCATTTTCAATGAATAAGTAATCTCATTTAGCCATGAAAGTTAACTCAGTTTACAAGAAGTTGACTTCCCGTAAGATTAAATGTTCAATTTTTACTATCAATATGACGAATTTCATGGTTGTTAATTTGTAAGTATATCTATAAACGTTTGTTGAGTCTTGAAGTTCAACTTATCTAAACTTTTATTTTCTGAAGGAAAAAAAAACACTCACACAATCCCAACTAAGTGATCTATTCGGTCATTTTACGCACTAAGAAAATTGTAAATGAAAGAGGGAGAGTTGTCTTTTTACCAAATTATCCTGATTAAGTATTGGTTTATTCGTCCACAAGTCATAGTTTAACAGATAAAAAATGATAAAATTGTTGGACCTAACATCGTGACAGCCACTAGGGGTCAAACCTTGACCCCTCTGTTTGTGTCTGTGTGAGTTTTAATAATTATTTGGCATTTCGTCTATTTGTGAAAAAGATATTCACGTATGTATTCACCTTACCGTAAATATAAAGTGAAATATTTGCTCACTATATTATTATTTAACATTGCTTTAAATAGGGCGACCTAAGGCTAAGTAAGACCCTTGATTTAGATTTACCAATAAAAAAAAATTCATCGAATTTTATAGGCAAAAAGATTTCATATGCAGACAAAAAAGTTTACATTTAAAACTTGTTTTATACCTCACATACTTTGATGATTATTGAACCGGCTTGGCTTTAATGGTTTTGTCGAAAAGAAAAAAACAATTTTTAAGACTATCTACAATGGTGAGTGATTCACCTATTTAGCATTATGTTAAATAAACATCTCCATTATTTAACAAATAAATACTATTGTAGAGAAGGGTGCTATTTGCAACCATTCTCTTCTTTTTTTTATGTCTCTAATTTAATTTTTAGGCACCCGCATTATGGAACAAATAATGATTTAGAGTTATCGGTGGGACTAATTTAATAATTTTTTGTGAGATGTATACAAATAAAACTTGCTTAAACACTCAAAATCGATACTACTTTGTAGATGATCTAAAGACACTTATTAACAACATTTGCATATAAATATTCCTAAAAAAAATTGCATATAAATATATACCTTGAAACAAGCAAGATTGGTTTCATATTCAAGGAATTTAGGAATATCGGGTAAGTACTCATAAAAACAAAACCAATATACGGTAGGTCGAATTTGAATACAAAATTCAAATTCAATTTTTATAGGTATGAAGGAGGGGAAACCAAATTCATTTTATTTGCAATCAGAATGATATTCTTAATTATATCTTGTACACGCTGCCAATATAATATGCCATGTAATAATAGTACAATATAAAGTATATCCTTTTCTTTTTATTGATTCCAATTTCAAGCATGATTATATAAAAACATGGAAAATAATCTCTAAAGTCTAAACAGTAGTGATGAAATTCTGAATCCTCATGCAATCCAAGATTGAAGTAATAATCATTGGGAGTGGTGGTTGTGGTTGAAAAACATGGGATGCAATTCACGGTTGATTATAGCTATTTGACCACTAATGCACCATCCTTGTTCCCAAGTTTATGAGACCAAAAGCAGTAAGCAATTGATAGTGCCAATATTTTATATTTCCATGTTGGAATCTTTTGAAAGACTATAATACTAAAATTAAAAATTCGAGTTAAACCAAATTCAGCCCCATCAATTGTATCTCAAATTACGTGCAATTGCCTGTGTTTCACATGACAAATAAATAATTTACCATTTGTTCTATATATTTGACCTAATAACAACTAGTATATTATATAAAGATGACATATATAATCATAAAGAAATGAGATTAAATCAAATTATATATTGTATGCTTTGATATTTTCAATTGAAGAGAGGCAAAACATGAGAACTTCGTAACGGAACCGACAACAAAAAAAATCTTAGGAAAATGGAATGATCACATGCATGTCAATATTTGATTACTCAGTGAATGAAACATATGGATCGATCATTAACTAAAAACATATGGTGGACCAAACTGAAGGGAATGTAACATTTAAGAGGTGCACATCACATCACTTGAGCTACCATGGTCCCACTTTTGTTCCCTCATTTTCTGATTCATCCAATCCATGCACGCCACGTGTTCTTACTTTTGAGTACCGTGCTAGTTTTCTTCATTCTTCTTTGTCTTGGTCAAATTTGGTAATTGAGATGCCATGCCCATGTCTTTCTGTTACAATTCTTTCTCATTGTCTAACTGCTTCTTTGTACTCTTGATACTAAAAGGTGAAAAATAAACCTCATATGTCACACATATTAATTGAAATTGATGTCTTTGGACAATTTCTGCATTGTATCATCATTATTAGTGGTCCATTTTGGACCAATGCATTTTTTTGTTTTTAAATATCAAGGAGGATTTATATTGTCATTTAGAAGTAGAAGCTTATAAGGTTTCCAATTTTGATTTTAGTGATACATAAAAATTGTTTAAACTACCAACGACAATTGATATTGCCCTTTAAAATAGAAGCTTACAATTTTGCAACCTTATCTAAGTGGTGATTTCATCTTAGTTGAAATTCCTACTCCTACCCCAATTTGACCGCTTTTGTTAGATGATTGAAGATGGATGTTTTTTCTCATAATGATCCCTAATTGTTTGTTGTAATATTTCGTTTTTATAAAAGGAAATATAGTAAGAAGTAAAAGCTTACTTTCTTCTTTGTCCTCATCACTAAGGCAATTCTTTGTTCTCGTCATTAAGGCAATAAATTTTATTTGACGGGAAGACAATAACTTAACCTGTACTTGTTTGACAAAAGTAAAAAAAAAAACACAAACATGCGTCTAATTTTGAAGCAAGTATATCTATTTTATCTTAACTTTACAATAAGGAGAATCACGATCTTTTGCTTTCAGAAGTTGACCTAGTCATTATTGAAGTTTCAAACGATTTTTAAGTAATTTTTATCAATAGGCTATCTATCAAATTGATCCACCATATAACTTATCATAATATAAATACAAAACTTATGTAGTATGAGTGATAAGCAAATTTCATTTCCTATGATCAAATAATTCTTAAAAGCGATTTAAACTCGGCTCAAATGATTAATCTCTATTATTGCATGTAGAGAAAAAAAAATATTTGAATAAAAAAAGGGAAAATAAATATTAATAATATCTTTCACTTTGGGCCCGAGAAGCATTGGGTGGGTGCTATATAAAAGCAAGTGAGTGCAAGTGCTTTCAACATTCTCTTGCTCATTTTCCTCTTCTTGCATTTCCATTATTATAGGAAGAAGAAGAAGGAGATGGGAAATTGTCAAGCAATTGATGCTGCAACACTAGTGATACAACACCCAAGTGGCAAAACAGAGAAATTTTATTCTTCTCTTAGTGCTAGCCAAGTTATGAAAATGAACCCTGGTCATTGTGTTGCTCTTCTCATCTCCACTACAGTATATCCAAACAAGGACATTCAAAATTGCTCCAAAAATAATAATGGTGACACCAAAACCAACATCAACAACAACCAAGTTCGATTAACTCGCATAAAGCTTCTTAAACCTAATGATACTCTTCTTCTTGGCCATGTTTATAGACTCATCACAACTCAAGGTAGCATCAAAGTTGCAACCAAAATAACCCTTTAATTTGTGTATTCTTCTTTTTGTTTTGTATTTTTATGCTTTCATTCCAAATTTGAGATTGACCCTTTAAAATGTTTGTTGTGTTCAGAGGTTATGAAGGGCATAAGGGAAAAGAAACAAGCAAAGATAAAACAGAACATGTCAGAATCAGCTCGTAAACCAGATTTGGTGAAGACAACTTTGAGGTTAGAAATGGAGAAAAAAGCAAAGAGGTCTGACACACAAGACAATAAGGTAAATAAATCTAAACCATTTTTTTATTTGTTTTTGTTTCTATAGTTATAGTAATCAAGTTTGGTCAATAAACATCATTTTTGCGAACAGTGGATTTTATCATTGGGTTATTTTAAATGATTGAATTCAAATATATTTCACTATTTATATACATGAAAGTTTGACTAGATTGTTTAGGAGTTTGATACAACATAATTTTCCTTTTCTTTTAAATGTGGCCGATGCAGTTGAAATTATGGCTGCAATGTTGTTCGGAACTGGAACCTCAAAATTCTTTATATTACGGCTGCAATTGCGGTCGAGGACCGCAATTTTAAACCATGATATGTTTGAAGAGATCTATTATATACTTATTTGTAATATTATGATATTTCAGGCTACCAAACCGGAAAGATCTCAAGCAAGGACCACATCAACTAATAATGCTGCCATTGTCACAGCTAAGACAAGATTCTGGCAACCATCTTTACAGAGTATCTCAGAGATAGCCAGCTGAGAGACAGAGAAGCAAGCAAGAAACTCTTAGGACTAAAATCAGTCAATAACAGAACTCTTCCATCAATGATTGCTAAGTCATATTTGGAAATTAAATATAGTAACATTGAGCTTTATTTAAGTGAGGCCAGAAACAACTCAGAGATGATAAAATTGTCTTATGGGTCCATTTGTGTATAGACTCATCTTATATCAGAGTTAATGTAATTAGTATTACTCTAATCAAATCAAACTTTTCATCACAAGTTATATGTGTTAGACTGTATCTTTGTGCTTTGTTGCTCAAGATTCAAATCAACTAATATTATAGTCATAATCGATATATAAATAAGCTTAAATATGTTTTTATAATTTTATTCCTTTCAAATATGAGACTTTCTTTTAGTTTTTGCTGAAAGGAAGAGAAATAAAATCCTATATTGATCCCTCACATTTTGAACGCTCCATTGTCGTCACATATGATAAACAATGCCACTTTGACAGAATGGGCTCCAACTAATAGTATTTTAAGCAAGTTGAGTTTCGGAGGCTAACGCTAGAGAAATTATCAAAGTTGAGCTATCATTTAATACAGCGAGCGTGTAATCTAAAATCAAATAAAATGAAATGTTAATGAATGTTTTCAGGGTTAAGCAAACAAATGGATATATTATATTAAAAAGTATGTGATCAACTTTTTAAAAAGTTTAAAAAATATATTTTCTAACACGATTTTTCTGCTTCCATAATTAGTGCAATTAGAACATTTGTTCCGAATCAGAAGTGGCAAGAGATTTAAGCTATTAAACAAGTGATCAAGGTTTCCTCTTGCCTATGAAGAAAATTTGAATTCTTTGACACCATTAAGCATCGGTAAACTTCATATCTATATGACATAGGAACCAAATAAAAAACACTTAAAATAAAAAGGATAATGGAACTTTATTTTGCAGCCAATAAAACTTTAGACTAAGACAAAATGCAAATTGCAGCCAGCTCACCCACCACTCGTGCACTTCCTATACACATGAAAGTTTGTTTCACTCACTGCACGACATGACCCCATATATTGTCTCAAATAGTGTATAGAATTCCTTTTCACTTTTTCTTTTGTCACCAAATCTTTTTCGTTGTGTTTAAAAATCAACATCATCATGCAATTCGTCATTTCATTCTTTATTTTTTGTCTATATCTCCCTTCTTTTTCCTTCTTTAATATGATATGAGCAATCATGGAAGATGGCCATAGATAATTCAGCGCAACACATTTTTACTTATAAGAGCTTTAGTAGGGGTTCAGCCGGTGGACGGAAGGGTTAGTCTTTCTGATTTGTTCGTTCTTAAATCAAATATTGAAGTAAAAAAATAAATAGAGATATACATGTGATAACGAAATTGAGTAATTCAACTGATTTGAGCTAAAAGATAAGGAGTTGATGGTCTTTAGTTCAAAACCAACGAAGGAGTAAAACATTAATCGAACAAATAATTATTAACATTTATCATTAAAAAAAGGAAATAATATATAATGGAAGTCTCAAATTAATATTTGATATGTATAGAGACCTTCTCTTTATTTTTATTTTTTTCTAAAAAAAGAACACACATGATCATGTCCATTGTACATAGGCTTGATTTGTTTGGGAGTGCAATACCTTACAACTGTTTTAATCAACGAGTTTCATCATTATCTTTTACAGCAAAGCTTAGACTTAGACTAAAAAGCATGGAAGCATTGAATGTAATGAATCAATACAAAAGAGCAATACTATTTCATAAAAAAGCAAATAGAACCAGCTATAGTAAACAAAGAATATATGACATCAGGTAATGAAGTCAACTTGCATGCCATTGATCATTATGAAATTTTTTATCCGGCCAGTATCATCATCTAAATCAAGTAAAATTGAAAAGTGTTTATGGTCAATTTCCACTAGCTAAAGTTAAGAGTTCTTGCGTGCTAAATCCCTCAACAACAAAAAGTTGCGTTTGAAGATCAATGCTGAGTCTAGGAATTTTAGGATCACTCGCACACCAAAAATTTGGATAGACCTAATGTTATATAAAATGTCAATTTTTATATCAATCATCTAGCCTTATGAGCTTTATTTATCAATTTTGTTGATTCTAACCTATGAAGTAGATACACTTTTAGGATTGGGAGAGACACTTTTAGAATTAGGTGTATTTTCGTATCTGACCCATTAGTGTCTGATACTCATGCAATACACACCTTAACGGTCCTTGGCCACATCTATGAGATTAAAGATGTGTCAAAGCAATGATGATCAATGAGGTTAAAGACATTAATTTTGATTGCATCATTTATACCGTTTTAGTGGTACATAGATGAAAGAATTTTATTAATGAAACAAATTCTTAAATTTAAATACACATATCTTTGATTCTCAATTTAGATAATTTATAAATAATATTCATATTTTATTTAATTATAATAAATAAATATGTCAGCGTGCCCATGAACATAGCATAGCTTAGTTGACAAGGACGATACATTGTAATATACAAGAACTTAGATTCGAACCTCGAACACGTATATGTCAGAATCCATTTTTGTTAGACTCTATTTCATTGCAGTATTAGGAAAATACGTACTTACTTAATATATCTACTGCCTTCCCAATTTCCAACCTCAAAATTTGTCTCACAAAAATCATCACATACAAAAGGAACAAAGAGGATTATTGATTGAAGGTTCTATTGATGCCTGATATAGAGTCGCCATGCCACTGTAACTTGTAATAAGCTGCATTGTATTACTCAGTTTCTGTATTCTCAGTCACCCCTTGTATATTTTCTGCTTGTCAAATTGATTGAAGTTACCTTTTTACTGTTTTAAAATGCTTGGTGTTGTTAATACCAACCGTATCTTTTCACATGAAGGACGGAATCAAAGAGCCAACACCCAAATAGTAATGAAAGAACGGTACCATCTTTAATCAATTTTTTTTTTTTTTTTGAAGCAATCTTTAATCAATTTTTTAAAAATACAAATAAACCGTAAATATGATATGCATATAGACAATGTGTAACAAGCATCATTATTCATTTACTCACCCTTGTAATGAAGAAGAGTCATATGGAAATCTAGCCTCCCAAACATTATAAACATTCGATAAAGAAACTAGTAGAAGGTCTTTGCTCAGCAGTAGTTACTATATGATCACCAAATTCAGAGCATTTCAGTCAAACCTTGACTATAGAATCACAGGAAATAAAACAGATCTTCAAAACTACTCCCTTGCCTAACTTGCTCCCCCTCACTTTCGATGGTGGAACAATTCTATATATTTCAGATCTATAGCCACAAATTTATGATCTGCCAATCAATATTATCATCAGAAATCACACATCTTGAAAGGTGAAAAAACTACTCATGCACAAGTAATTTGGGTTCAAATGCTTTTCAGCTTATTCTAACATGGCCAACATAACATCCAAATTGCCGCCATTAAAATACAAAGTAAAGAAAACTAGCATCCAAATGTTCATTTCATTCTACACTTTCAGAATGCTACTGTTTACGGGCTTCTTCTCTCACAGCAGCCTTGACATATATTTCGTAACAGCATCCTGAAAGTGACAAAAAAAGCATACAAGAACAGTAAAAAAATGGAACAGTAAGACAAATTTGAAACTGGAAATTGTGGCACACGAAGTCACAGAAATCCAAATTCAATCTAAATCAACACATTATCTCATATTTAAACCATACTCTGGCATTAACTAGAAAATTATCCTGTTTAAAATGTAATTGGCAATCTACAACCCAATAGGAGCTAAAATGGTCGATATTAGAATAACACAAAAATATATCACTATTATTTACTTCATAAAAGTGACATAACACAGATAAATAAAACAGAATACTTCGTCAGTACTGAATTGTCAATCATGAACGCTGTTTTGATGTTATTAATAACATCTATTACACTAAATTGTAGACAATTTTAAATACAGGAAAGGTGTCCACTGTCTATCGATTAACATTAATTGAGAATCCACAAATTCAACTGTAAGTTAAACTTATTCTTGAAAAATAACTAACATTTGAAACATTTTAACTAGCATTAAATAGTAGGTTATTTTGTCAATGGTGAAGTAGTTGTTATAGGAATAGACTCATAAATATCCAAACACTTGCTCTTAGAAGCTAACTATTGAGGGGGAACAACTAAACCACTTAATACTCTATCGAACATCTCATACTACTTGATGTGAGATTTATTTTATTTTATTTTAATGTTAGTATATCCATTGTTATGTTAGTATTTTTCTCTATGCAAGGACTTGAAAACTTGACCTTTAATTTAACTCCTTGCTCAATCCAGTTGAACTACCCAACCCCTAATACCTTTACCTTGATGTAAGACTACATTCCATAATACCGAATCCTTATCATAACACTGCCCCTAAAAGCAGACATCCCAGTGGCTGCACTCCAAAAGTAGCCTTGCCTGGTCAGCCCCTCTGGAAGTAGCCCTTTTTGAGCCACCGACAACCAACTCTCATACCAATTGATAAGTATTCAAGACCATCCCTTATAAAATAGCTATCAAGTGGGAAGAAACAAGCCACTTAAGTACTCCACTGAGTATCCCATACTACTTCATGTGGGGCTTAGGCAACCCGTAATACCCAAGTCCCTATCATAGAACTTCAAAACCAACTAATGCACACTAAGTGATTTTATAGCCCAATGTTAAAATTGCTAAGATATGAAGGAAACATTACACAAGACATACTTGGTAAGAAAAATGACCAACTGACTCAATCACAAACTGAAACAGAACTATGTCCTCCCCATTGCATTATTTTGCTGATATTTTTAGAAAATATCAGCAAATAAACTAGAGAGGCATACTGGATTTCAAAATTACTAAGGATTTTGCTTATGCCAAACATCTTATCTGGCTATCAAATGTCATTGATAAGAAATAACAATGGCCCACTCAAATGTTTTAGCTTTGGATTTCAGATTGCATTGGAAAACTTTAATAACAAACTAGAGTCAGACTCAAACAAATAAAAATATTTCAGCTCATCAAAAGTGAATTCAAGAGAGATAATAAAGCACCCATCATGATTTCATCACTCCACATCAAAATCATGCAACTTCTAACTACAAATCACAAATACCCTAACCTACATTCCTTCCATCAAAAGTAAGATTTAAAAAAGAGGGCATACCTGCAACAACAACAATAGTTAAAACATCCCCAATTTTTCTGAGCTTTTTCACACTCTGCTTGTATGATTTGAATGGCTTGAGAGCTGCATCTTCTGCCAAGAGCTGCAACATAATCCATGTTTTTCAATTTAATGCACAAGCAAATGAAAGTAAGAGCAAAAACGATACCAGCTGAGTGATACAAATATACTCGGACAGTTCGTGCATATTAAGTGAAGCTCTTCATTGGATTCAAAAAAGTTCAAAAAAAGGAAGAAAAAAAAAATACTTTTAACATTGTAATGAGTTCCAAAGTTCTAAACATGATTTTTAACCTCAAATTAGTGTTACCTAAGTATATCAAACATATATCAGTATACAATCAAATCAGTTTTAATCAAATTCAATAAGCAATTTGCTCAATTCTAACTCCAAACTAAATCTACAAAAAATAAGATTGAAAAAAGCACAAGTTATTATAAGGTTAAATAAAAGTAATTATGAGGAAATTGGTAATCTGCAAACCCTAACTCATTAGAAACGACTGAAAATTAAGCAGTAATAAAAATGGAAAAGTAGAAGATAAGGCTTACAGCTTTTTCACGAGTTCCGGGTTCAACGTGGAATCGACGGCGCGCGAGGGAAAACGAATCTTCAGTTTTCTGCTTTGGATTTAAGAGAGAAATGAATCATTGAGGGAAAAAGAAAACTCAAAATTACAATGAAATTGATAATGATAATGATAATGATTTGACGCATAAGTTAAACAAAATGAATACCTGAGAGGTAGATCGAAGATGAGAAGCAAGGGTTGATTTGCTCAAGAAGAATGCCATGGTTTGTTGATTCCAAAATGATTTTGGTGCCTTAAGTCCTATTATTAAAGCTCGCCAATCAACTAAAGACACGTGTCATGTATTTATTTATTTTTTCTGTTAAAAAAGCGAAATGACGATAATAATCAAAAGCTAACAAAAAAAAAAAAAACCTGGTTTGTATTATGACTTGTGAAAAACTAGCTTTTAGGGAAAAAGAAAAACTGCAAATTTTGGTTTGGTTTTTGTTTTAGGGGAACAAATTTTGATTTTTGAAATGGGTTAAGGCTTGGGTTCGAGTATTTCCTGTAAATTTAAATGGATATGGCTACGGGTATAGGTATTATATTGTCCAACCCCATAACCCGCGTATACATATTTATATAATATGATAAAAATTTATTAATTGTTGGTGTATAGTTAATTAATGTATTTAATCATTTAAGCATAAACCTAAACCTAAAAACTAGTTAATACAATAGTCGATCCCTAAAATTTTTTAAGGATGTGTTGGATGTTTTTTATTTTGTTAAATACTAAGATTCGTAATATTTTATGAGATGATTTGAAAAAAATTTGAACCATAGTTTTATTTCAATTGTGATATTTTTACTCATAGTTAAAGTGCGGGTAGGGCACTAAGGTGTTCATAGGGAATAACAAATGACACTAAAGTTATTGCTCACGAAGGTACGGGTATTTTTTTACAAATGTTGGTACGAGGAAGGGCAATGTAGTACCATACCATGGGGTACCCATTGCCATCCATAAAGTTTAAAGTTAGATGAGGTTTTAGACCTCCATTAAGTATAAAAGTTAGATGAGGTTTTCAACCTTCATTAAGTATAAAAGTTACATGGGGTTTTAGACCTCCATTAATAAATATAAAAGTTAAATAGGATTTTAGACCTTCATTTAAAATTTCTATAATAATATCAACATTTATTATAGATTACTTGACGGACCGCCAATTTTTTATAATAAGGGGTAAAGTAATAATAACAATAATAGTCACTATAGTTTTTTTTTTTTACAAAAATAAACGATATTCATTGATTCAAATTGATGGAGTACATCGATACAATGCAAATCCAAATTCGCTAAAAACAAAAAGGATGAATCTGTGAACAAACTCACAACATCCATGTTAATAGCATGAAACAGCAAAGTACCTATGCCTACAAATATGACTATATTAAAGTCTCTGAAATATTCATGTCTCCGGATCTGCAACGTTGACGACACCAAAGTCATTGCCATTGATTGGATATGCCCTTGCTCAAAGCTAATCTTTCAACCTGAATCAAATAAACACCACACTAAGACGGGAAATCAAAAACACACCGCACAAAGACGGGAAATCAAAACAAACAGAGTCGTTCAGAGACGACGAAATTACAAAAGCAAACGAAAGAAAACAGAAAATATGTGAAATCACTTATTCAATTAGGATATATGGAAAAACAACTCGGAGGGGTGATTTTTGGGTCAAAATTGACCCTAAATCACCCCTCTAACAAGAAGAAGAAGAAATGGGCGACGGCTAGGGTTTGAGAAGAGAGAGAAGAGAAGAGAGAAATGTGGTAGTGGTAATATGATGGTTTTTAATAATAATCACTATAGTTATAAATCATTTGACGAATTATCAGTTTTCTATAACCGGAGCATATAATAATAATAATAATGACAATAATATTAAAGTGATAAGGATAGATAATATACATAACAATAGTAACCAATGATATTAAAGTGATAAGTATAGATCACATACCTAGTAGTAGTATGTACTTCTGATAGAAACGATTGAGTTGATAACATGTTAAAGATTTAGATATTTAAACATTCTTTTATGATACTAGTGAACTAATAGAATGATGTAAATTACTATTCTAAATATATAATACTTCAAATAATAATGCAAGGATTTATCTAAATTGACATTTAGATCATGTAAAAATAAAAATTAACATTTAGATCGGTAATCGACCATTACTATTATAAGTTGACACTATAGATAGCTATTTCAACATAAATTGTAAGATCTATAATTCTAGGACTATAATTATTTAGGTTGTTATAATTTCTTATAGAAGGTAGTTGTTAAATACGAAGGTGGATAAATGTTCTATTAAAAAATAATAAAATTAAATTAATAAGGTCAAAATTAAAAGAAAATAAATTAAAAAAGAAAAAAGAAACTATAAGTTATACTTCAATAACATCTCAATAAAAGCTATAAGCTAGTTAGAAAAGTTTTTCATCAAACACATGTCATTCTATCCAAACAAGGTTATAAGCTAATTCAGCAAAGTTATAAACTAACTTATTTGTGTTACCAAACACAACGTTAGTGTTATGTGTATGGGTGACCCCAAAATGGCCACGTATTAGTAACAGTTGCGGTTAAGAATGAAGCGCGAACACACCAGTTTGGTTTCTTTACGCACAAACCTTTCATCTCCAACAACAACTTCTTCTTCAATCCTCAACCCAACAAGAAAAAATGTCTCTGAGAATCGCAGCAGTTTCTGCTTCTCGTATTGCAAAACCGCATAACCCATCATCACCACTCTTTTCAGCTCCATTTAACAATCTTAAATTCCATCTCCGTCCTCATCTTCCTCACGCCAATGCTTTTCCACCACTTCCTATTCTCAAACCTGGTATCCCCTAATCGAATATCAATGGTTTTTGTAATTATTATTATTACTGCAATTATATCGTTTTGTTGATGTTTTAGTCCTACAAGTTGCTTTCTTTGAGTTCAGTCCTGCAAATTTAAAAACTGATGTTTTTAGTCATTAACGTCAGCTTATTGGACCATGTGACACTACATGGCGTGATTATATTGAGTCATGTATGACGTTAGAGACTAAAAACAATAGTTTTTGAATTTGCGTGATTGAGTCCAAACCTTATTATTATCATCGGTGGTTGAAAAATCATGTACTTAGTTTTCTGTTTTTTTGTTTTTGTTTTTGTTTTGTAGGGTCTCATTGTTACATTCGAGCTATTAGTGATAGAGCTGTAGAATCTACAATTTCAAAGAAAGAAGAGGAGGGAGAACAGCCTCCTAAAGATTGGAAGATTAAAATGCTATATGATGGAGATTGTCCTTTATGCATGCGAGAGGTTCATCTTTGTTTCAATAACAATTAACAAATGTAGTTGTTTTGTTCATAACTATATAATTCTCATGTTATATAGTTAGTCAGTGAACCTTGTTTCATGTCATTCATTGATAGAGTCTTTTGCTCTCTGTTGTTATTTGTCATTTTAGGTGAATATGCTACAAGAGAAGAATAAGAGTTATGGCACCATCAAATTTGTTGATATAGGCTCAGATGATTACTCTCCCGACGAGAATCAGGGCCTCGACTATCAAACTGTTAGCCCCTTCTCTATGGTCTCGAGCTGATTTATTTATTTTTGGTTTCATATCTCAATTACTAGGTCTTTGTTTGTTTGGTTGGTTCATTCATTTTTCATAAACATTAACGAATGTGTTAATTTCATTTGAAAATTTTGATTATGTGAGGAATTGCTTTACAAGTAATGAATTGATTGGAGCATGCATGTGTGAGGTTTTCAAACAACTTTTGCATTTGTTTAAAGATACAGTACAATGATTTTTTTGTTTTTCCTTTTAGGCTATGGGAAGAATTCATGCTATTCTATCAGATGGAACTGTCGTCACTGATGTCGAAGTATGGCTTCTTTTCTGATCTTCTTTACTAACCTAGGACAACTGTAGACCCTTAATATCATTATCTGGATATGATTTCTTTGTTTAAGTTCAAAGTCTAGGTTCAAATTTTTATAGAATTTTTTAGAATTTTGAAAAACTTAGAACATTAATTACTGTTACACAATCACCATAGTTCATTCTCAACAAAAAAATAAGCATGCATACTAGCATAGTACCAGCAAGTGTTGGATATAAATATTGAATTTCAACTTCTATGTAACCCCAGAATGGCTGCTGAATCTTTGAAATATTTGTATTCCCTCAATAATTGATTGTGGTCAGTGTATAAAAAATGACATCCGTTAATGCAGAGGACTATTAAGTCCCTCAATATTTGTAGTCTCACTGATATACGAATCTGTTCAGTGGAATATGTTTTTGTTCCAGTATGAAATTCTATTTTTACTGCAGGCGTTTAGGAGATTATATGAACAAGTTGGTCTTGGGTGGGTTTACGCTATTACAAAATATGAACCGGTTAGTCTTCCTACCATACTTTTAAAGGACACAGAATTCTTTGCCCTTTAGCTTTACTGCAGAAAAGATGGCTTGGTTCATTATGTTATTAATGGAGTTAAACAATATTCACAGATTGGGAAAATTGCTGATTCTGTATATAGTTTTTGGGCTAAATACCGTCTTCAAGTTACAGGTAAATGCAAAGCTCATCAATGATTTTGCACCAAAATTTCCATGTAGTAAGTAATATTGTAATTGTTCTTTCTATGGCTAAAAGTAATACCTTAGATGGTTTTTTTCACTTTAGCTGGACTTGGGCTGATGTGGTCATGCTTAGTAGAAATGATATGGTCACATTGAAAACCAGAGAAGCATAGAACTATTGAGATAAGAGTATCATCTGATTTTAAAATTGATGACAAAATCCATCCATCAATAAGATCATCACTTTAGTTTCATTTCTTATTGCTAATTATAATTAATTATTAATGTGGCAGTAATTTTACTACTTGTGACTTGTAAGCAAGACTTGCCTATATGGTTATGCTAACTAGAATGAATATGTTAATATTCTTTTAATTTATGCTTTAATTGTTCGTTTTTTTGTTTCCAGGACGACCACCTATCGAAGAAATATTAGAAGCTCGAAGGAAGAAGGTATTCATATTCAACTGCATAAAGTATCATGTTGGAATAGAATGTTTCTGCAGAATTAAATCAGGAAAAAGAAGATGACATTGAAAATTAAACCCAAAAAGAATTTCAGTCTGAGAACCATCTGAATTTTTAAAGAGAATGATTGTTTAACCTCATATATATTAGAATAATTGAGATTGAAATTATGCCTCATTGCTTAGATTAGTCTATCTCTATTAATTTAGGTATAGTTGACCTTATGTTGCAAAAATTAAAGACTCATTATTTTGACCATGCCCATCTATAATAAACAAAAACAGCGCGTAATGCATTAAATAACTGTTTGGTATCAAATGCTATATGATTCATATATAACAGCAAAATGCTAAAATATGGTATACATTAATAGGCGTAGTGTTTAGAGTTCTGGAATAAATTGACTCTATTCAAATATTGGTTCAGGCCAATGTTGGCAACATATTTTTCACTTTAATCTGCATAACAATGCAGGTTTGAGTACTGTTTGGTGCTGATTTTTGTTTTTGTTTTATTTTCAATCCTTTTTACAGGGTGAAGTATGCAAAGACAATGATGCTTGCAAGATGTAAATTTCCACAATATCTGACTGGTGAAAACTTTCAGAAGGCTTGTCGCCGAAGCAGATTTATATAAGATCTTATTTACAAAATGCTGTCATATATAGATTGTGCCGCGACATTTCACGTCTCCGTCACATGTGCATGTGGATAGCCTTTTTTCAAAATTTTGCTGCAATATTGGGAGTGTGTATAATAATATGTACTGTAGTCTCCCTTAAGTCTTAGTCTCTTGGGAAGAAGATTGTATTACACAGGTTACATGATTACCAATATCTATAGATCAGCATTTATCACTACTGAGACAGCAGAAACATAATATAAAGTATATTTTGTATATACCTACATAAACATACAAAGTAAACACATCTACTTTCTGTGTCCATTGACCTACTCAGCGTGGCTGTTAATTGAGTAAGGATCCTCTTGATTTCTCAAAAGAAATAGAGAACTCCATTACTAATGTTTTTGACATATAAAGGTCTATATTTCGTCAAGCAAACAAAGTCGCAGTTTAAATGACTCACTCAATATCATAGTTGTCAAACCAGGACACAAACTAGAACACAACACTAAGTGAAATATCAGTACAACCAAAGTAACACATTTCCTATGTATACAGAAATCTATCTATGGTTTGAAATTTGAAACTGGAAAATATCCATTAACAATCTTGTTTTGCATTAGTCTACTGTTCCCATCTCTCACAATAAGCTACGGAGAGAATTCCAACAAGAGTTACTATAATTTTCACAAACAATCTTAAACAAGACCACTCAAAAAGATAACACAGCCACTTCACATACTAGCATTATATAGGCGACAGTACTAGTACAGTTTCAATTGAAATTATCTAATGACCATAATTCCTACTATTTAAATGTAACTAATTTACATGGTAGTTTGTATTGACTGTGACTTTGGTTGAATCACATTGTGCAACCGTGATTTTGATCATATCTGCATTTTAAAGCATCAACAAAATCACCGTGGAGACGTGACTTCGGCGAGGTTTTAGAATTTTATGAAATATATGGATACAGTTTGGAAGAATAAATATGAAAACAAGGGAGATTTAAAATTGTACCAGTAGTAGTATTTTTCCATTCACCTATATTATATTTTAAGATTTTCAATTATATAATCAGAAAATATAAAATTCTTCCATTTCATTATTTTACAGAATGTCAGAGAGGCAGAGACTTTTGTGTTACGTTACCTTCTCCGGGACAGGTATAGTGGGAGTGGGTAAGGCTAGAACAGGAAACCATGCTTGCAACTTGCTTAATTTTCTGCAATCTGATATGTTCACAAATTGCAAATAATTGAACGAGACTTTTAAAGTTTATGTCATGTAACCTTTTCTGGTGTCACTTGAGGCCCTTTGTAGTTTGTACTTTTGCCCAGCCATGTTTTTCCCCGGAATTTTCACATATACATATTCATATTAAAAATAAAAATAAGGTTATAAATCCAATAATATTTCTACCTTAAAACAAGGAGTTGTGCAGGGAATGATGTAATAATTTTATTTTGTTTGCTTTTTCTAATTACATGAATTTATTTGTCAACATGTTATCATCCTTTTAAGAGGTAATGGTTTAATCTCAGTTTACAAAACAATTATCTAAATCTAGTCACATAAACTCTATCAAGGAAATATAATTAAATAAAAGTGGTTGCATCATATCAAAATATAAAATAAGGAAAATGTTAACAAGTGCCCTAAGGGCATTGTTTAAGCATCTAAAAGTAACAACTTTTGCATTGGAAATTGTACGGTTATGAGTTTAACAAATGTTTAACTTGTACTTTCAAGACATAATTTCTTTTCGTGAATTTCTTAAACAATATCCTTAAAACACTTGTTAACAAGACGCATAAAATAAAAGTGGCAGCATGTGAATATCATGATAATTTGAATGGTAGGATAGGAGTAATTATTCAAACAAGTGAACAACTTAGTGAAAGAGAATGTCTGGTATGTTAGGGAAGAGGTAAAGATGCTGATGTCGATATGTACTTGAGAGCTTTGATTGCAGCCAGCTGGAATAAAAAAGAGGAAGACCAGTTCTATACACTCAATTCCAAAGCATGTGAGATGTAAATCATAGTGATTTCACATGGTATGTGTTACCTGCTTTGAAGTGAAAATATCTGACTATCACATCAGACAAGTTCCATAGAGTCAAAATTGGAGAAATACTTACTTATGAACAAATCTAGATTTAAAAAGTTTAACACACTCACACAAATATTTTTCTTCGTAAAGATAAAATAATTTAATGATGTTGAATGATGTGATCAATTTTTTTTATTTAATTTTTGTCATTATTATGTGTCTAAATAATTTTATTTGTATTTGTGGTTATGTAAGTCTTTCTTGCAAAATTGATCCCGAGGGCTATGTAGTTAATTTTGACATATATAAATGTTTTAGTATAAACTATAATTGATTCCGTCACTAGAGTTTTTTTTTTGCGGCCAGGGTTTAAACCTTACATATATTATGCATTGTCCCTACCAACTGAGTTAAGCTCACAAGGACTAGAGTTTTATTCTAATTTGATGTTAGAATTTAGAGTTTTTACTTGACAAAAAAAAATCCAGCGATGGTAGACTCAATTTTAAACGTGAATGTATATTTAAATATAAATCATTTTACATTCAACTCACTTTTAGTTAAGTTAAAATTAATTCAATGAAAATCAATTTCTATCATTAGAGACTCAAACACACTAAAATTCATGTTATGCTAAATGCTTTTCTAAAACCTTACTTAACAGAAAAGCCAAGGTTGTATATCATTATAAAAGTGTTATGTACCTAACAGAACGACTTATTCAGATGTAGTATTTTAATAGACAAATAGATTGTGTGCCGTGATTAAAATCATATTCTATTGACTTTTTCCATTATTTAACCATGTTAGTTTACATAAATATTTAAACATGTCCAACTTTTGTCTTTATCACTAAATAGATCATCATGATTCATGTTGGTTGGTCTATATAACAGGTTTTGTTATCTTAAGAAGGTTTATATAATTTAAACAAATAAATTATACTCTAAACTTTTTTTAAACTTAGTCAAAACTTAACAAGCAAGATAAGAATTTTAAAAAGACAATAGCAAACCTTAAAAAATCTATAATAGATATGTCAAAACTAGACAAAGTCTAACTTGATTCTCTATTCTCACCCAGTCACCCTTATCAGTGTCTACTAAACTTAGCTCTCAACAAAACGAAGTTATACTATAATACTAGTGAGTATCCAATTTTCATACCTTCCATGCTAATCACAAACGAATTTCACTCACTATCTAGTCTTACATTATGTTAAAGAATATAATGCCTAGAGGAAAATTACTGCGAATTTGCCTGCATAATCTCGAGTTATTCCTTAACTTCGCCTGCATAATCTCGAGTTATTCCTTAACAAAGTAAAGTGTTATTCCTTCAGTGATAACCATAACAAAGGAACTAAGACACAAACACGAAGTCAGCAATCATAGACTACACATTTCTGTGTTTTTTTAGTGTGAACCAAAAGTAAACAATGCAGTATAATTATATGTACACACAAATAGGTTACAAACAACCATTCACTTAAGTCCTAAACCCTGATTATAGACTAAATTAATCCACATAAGCTAGTAGAATAGCAAGCTTGAAATGGCCACTTCCATGATTTACAACACCAATAAACTAGTTTACATTTCAGAACCATCCTCCTCTTCAATCCCCTTTCTAATTACACATTTCATTTCATCAAATAACAATGCATTCATTTTCCTACAGAACCTAAACCAGCAAATTTAAACTATTGAAAAAATAAATGGGGGAAATCCAAATGAGAAACCTAAAATGTAGTTGAGTTGACAAGGTTATTGTTCCTACCTCCGGCAACCCGGTACCTCGTTCGAGTCAACCCACCCGATTCAAAAAGACTATCAAACTCTGAACCATCTTCATCATCACCATCGCCAAAACCCCTCATCTTCTCCAACACCCTTTTAGCCTTCTCCCTTGCCCGATCTGTCCCCGTCTCCTCAATCACCCTCAAAACCTCCACTGCTTTTGCTTCCTTCGCCAATCCTTTAAACCTCAAACTCCCATGACTTAATGCATACAATGCTGCCACACAATTCTCCCTTGTCGCCTCGGAGTCCAGCTCATTCCCCCTCAACAAACCCACCAAACAATCCACTGCATTGGCGTCCAACATTGCAGTCCTTCCCTCCACGCACATTGCCAGATTACACAAAATCAACAACACCCTACTCGCCATTGTCCCCGTCATCACCATAGAAAGCAGCGTCGGAACCACCCCAAGTTTCACCATCTTAACTCTATTACTCTGAACCAACGTCAAATGATACAGCGCAAGCGCTGAATCATGCCTCGTTCTCTCAGATTCCGACCTCAGCGCGTGCATCAACGGCTGCAACGCACCAAGAACACCAATAGCCATCTTGTTATCATCATCCAAAGCCAAACTAAACAACGCACCCGCAGCGTGTTCCTGAGATTCACTGAATCCCCCTTTCAACACATCAATTAGAAAAGGAACAAATCCTGACCGAACAATTCTCATCTTGTTAGATTTCTCTAACGAAAGGTTGACCAACGAAGCAACAGCGTTGACCTGAACAACAACATAACGTGAATCAATCAAAGAACGAATCGCCGATAAAATCCGCGGCGTGCATAACGAAACCCTAGCTTCTTCTCTGTTCCTCGTAATACTCCTAAGCGAAACTAAACCTTGTTCTTGCTCAAAAACCTCTTTACTCTTCAGCTTCTTCAATAAGGTTTCTTCTTCTTCCGAAACAGGAACGTTAGGGTTTTGAACTTCGATCTCGAACGAAGAAGATGAAGAAGGTGAAAAACACGTTGGACGAAGAGTGAAAGGTAACGGTGTTCCAGGACTCGCCGCAATGATAACCGATTCTTCGGAAGAAGATCCCGAGTTGAAATGGTTGCCACGTGTACCTAACTCCGTCACGGCGTGTGAGAATATCACCGGTGGATTCTCCGCCACCGCGTTTAACAGCTCCTTTTCAGAAACCCTAATCAGATCCACTTTCTCCGCCGTTGACGCCGCCATTTTTTCCTTTACAATATTCTCCACGGTGGTGTAATCCGGTGCGGCTGGGTGTACAGTACGGGTTTTATCGCACCAGTTTATGATGGTTGTTTTGATGGCTAAGTTTGGGATGATTGTTGAGTAATCGGGTCGGGTTCCGTTTTGGAGGGTTGGGGTGAAGTTTAAATCAGTGCAGACTTGAACGGAGATACGTTCAAACGTTTGACCCGAAGATACTACGACCGGGTCGGACATTAATGACCCAGTAATGGGACATAGAAACTCTTTAGGAGGTTGTTGTTTGGATTGAGAAGAAGAACGATGGAAAGAAATTTTCCACCTGTGTTTACCATTGCCACCCATAACTGTTATTTTAATTTAAGAAGCTGTTGGTGATACTTGATAGTAGTGTTTTGGTTAGGACATAGAAATTAGGAATATAATAAGAAACATAGCATGAGGTTGAAATTGTCGTTGTAGTTGCACGTGTGAGACTGGGTATTTAACTTCTTGCGTGTGAGGAGAAGAAGATGAAAGTGGGAGTGTTCGTTCGTGAGGGTAGAAAATTATTGACGAAGGGAGGATGGGATGAGGTTACTTTTGGATTTTAATGTTCCTACTTTTTCTTCTACTCATGTTGTTTCGTGCTTTTTCAAGGAGGCTATTTCTGAAACTTTCAACGTTTTTATTTCTCTTTATTTTTTGACAGCTAATATACTGTCTCTCGTCATAACCACAACCCTCATAATACGTCGCTGCTTCCTTGTTTTTGTTTTTTTTTTTATTCACTTATTATCCTGTTAATCTTTTCTAGTGAACCCGTTTGTTACAGTTCTTTTAAGGAAAAAAAATCATCTATTTCAAGAAAATAATCATTTTTAAACGTTTTGTATTTGTTTGTTACAACTTTTTTAAAAAATTAAAATCTATTTTTTTGTTTAAAATAGTTTTAAATAAGAAGCTGTTGAGATCAGTTTCTTAAAAAATAGATTTTTTTTAGATGAGAGAGAAAATATCGTTTTAAAGCTGTTGAACTTTACTTACCTCTCGATTAAACTTCAGATTAATATAGTCACTTTCCACCGAAAACCACCTGAGGTTAAAAAGCACATACAAATATGTAGTGGTTATGTTATACACCTCCAGAAACACATCTTATTTTAAAACAATAAATAATATATGGTGTATGTTACTATCGGATCTGTTACAGTCATTGTATGCTTTGCATAAAAATAACCAGCAGGGGCTTTCAATAAAGTTGGGAAGTGCGGCGGAAAGAGCAACTATTTGCTTGTACACTTTGAAGATATCAATATATGCATGTATGTAGATACGTTTTCTTGTTACGTAAAATGTCATTTATACATATTGATGCACCAAACTTTTGGACGATTATAAACTTTTATTATTGCATAAATGTAGTAACCAAATTGGTTTTGATTGTTATCGTTTAGTTTATTTATAATGAAAAGATAAGCATAGCCTCAGTCACAAATTTTGCATGCGTGACTAATCTTTGTTCAAGTGCTAGCTTATCCTTACTGAAGATATAAAGTGTAGTAAAGTTTTAATTTTTTTTAAGATTAAATATGTCCTCCGTTTATTTTTTTGGATAAAATCTGCCCTTACGTTACATAAATATAAAACATTATCATTATATTGGCAAAGATCTATTGCGTAGAAATGTCTTTGAAATTCTGATGAAAGTTGACTAAGAATACCTTTTTTTTTCTATATCCAAGGAAATTTAATATTATTGTGTTTTTCCAATACTTATATAACACAAAAATGTTTTCTTAATAATCAAAATTTATTATAGTGATTAAAAGGGATACTCATAACCAATTACAAAATAATCATGCTAACATTGCGAAGACACAATAGTCGATGTAGATCCATCAATTTGAGAAGGCTAAATTTTTAGTCCTACCTTCCCTATAGAAAAACCAGAATCAAGGGATTCTCTTAATAATATAAATTCTCTCCAAATAATTAGTCACTTTTCTATTAAAAAAAATGTTATTATGTTCCAACCAAATTAATACACCACAATGTTGTTAACCACATAAGATGAGACATTTTTTTTCCTTTCTTGCTTGTACCCAAGTTCACATTTCGAGAGTCTTTGGACATGTAGAAAAAAGGTGAATTTCCGTTTTGATTTTGTTAAAGCACCAAAATGTAACTACTCCTTCCATCTTACAATAATTGTCTCTTTAGCATTTTTTATTTTTCTCAAAATAATTGTCACTTTAGAAAACTAATGCATCATTATTGAATTTCATTCAACTTAGCTACTCCACTAACTACAATTAATAAGAATATTTTAGTAAATGATACTAATTTTACCATTGAAATCAACGCAATTAATGATTTCCTCGTTAATGCACGCCCTTTATTACTCCTCTATGCCATAATTTCACTCTACTTGTAGTAGCTTTATTCTGCGATAAAATTCTCTTGAGCAGCTTCCAAAACTCAATTCCATCCTGTTTCCAAACACACTTGTTTTCATTCGAATACCGCAGGCTAGCCACCTTAGCATTTCTATTTGATGCAAGTCTATATACACGAGGAAATGTTAAATTTAAACGTTGCTGGCCACACCACTAATCTTTCCAGAAGTAAATACTTTAACCATTTCCAAACTCTTTTTGAAAAACATTTTAAAACTAGCCTGTATCTACATTATTCGTACTTATTATTGAGCACAAATGGCGCCACCACAAATAATCTAACCTTCCAAATTAAATCCTTCTGTACAAAGAAGGTTGTCTATAATTGAGCTATACCTGAATCATGTTTAGACAAACAAGCATGAAGACATGAAATGTTGAACTACCAAAGCTGACTCCACACTTGTTACTCCAACCATATATGCAATATTGCATACATGGCGTGGTTGGGTATTGGTCCCTAAACAAAATTGAAATATATCATTGCAATTTTTTTTTAAGAAGTAATTGGCCTCATTTCCTTGTTTTGTACACGTTGCATATTAATTAAATAAAAATCTGAAATTAGTGTTTTCTTTTAATTATACTTTTAAAGTTTAATAGAATAAAATAGTTAGAACTATTGCATCAAGGATGACAACCACATCAAGGAGGGTAGGAGCAATCATCCCCGAAGGAGAAATAAAATCATTATCATGCATTGTCCAAAAGGATACAAGGGCAAATATGTGATCCATTTGGATGCTTATATACCCTTTGAGAGCATAATCATTTCTTAAAGACCTTATTTCTTCCAAGTTTCGTTCTTGAATGCTTCAACCCGAATAAGCCAAATGAGGTAATCTTGAGTCGGGAGGTTGCAACTTGAATTTCTTCGCTGTTTACTCATTAATGAACCATCACAAGAAAGTGGAAGATCTGGATCCACCATTCAAAAAAGAAAGCTTTGGAGAGAGAGTAGCATGTGTAGGGATAAAGAGTAGCATTCTCACACATTGGAGAGAGAAACCCAATGTAATTGTCTTCATAAGGATTTTGATTTGGAGAAGATGAAGCCATTTTTCTCAGAAAGGATCAAGAGATTTGAATTGAGAGGAGTTTATAGAAAGATCAAAATAAGTAACATAGTGAAGAGAAATCTCGATTGTGGATATTTATAATAGAAAGGTGATTTGATGATTATGAATGAGAATAACTATTGTTTAAGAATTGTGTTATTTCAACAATCGTTTTAATGATAACTTTTAGGACAATAATGAATTTATAAAGAAAATGAGGTATTGACACAAAAATCAAAGCAATGAGGAGAGAAAGTAAAAACATAAATGAGTATGAAAGAAAAAGTTGTCAAAAAATGATTGTAAAAATATCATTTCACATTGTTTAATTAGTTTAGAAGATCAAGGTTATCATTGGGGCAAGTGAATTAGCACAAATATTAATGATCAAACCTATTGTAAGTCGAATTAAAGATTTTAACGGCTAAGTCCATGCTTTTAAGGCGGGGTGATGACATTATCCACACACATCCACTTAATTTATGTTGCATGATCTCATCACGCAAAGACTAATTGTTAATGTAACACAGGGGAGCATTTGTTTATACGTAAAAATAATTATCCTCTTAGTCGACACTGGGAGAACGACAATTAGGGTCCGTTTGGTGCACATGATAGGGAGACAGGATATGATAGAACTTTCTTATCCTGCTTCAATCTGTTGTTTGGTGCACCAATAGGAAAGGATAAATTAAACCTATTTTTAATCTTATCTTATCAACTCTTTGTTATTTTTATCCTTAGTTTTTGGTGGGTTAACAACTTGATAGCATAATATTGTCACACGCGCATCTTTTATTCTTCAAAACCCTTTTCGACTCCCACCCTCTCCAATAATCTATTTCTTTCAAAATCGATTGCAATTGTTTTTTCTTCTCTGCAACTGTTCATCTCTCTCCACTCCACCGCCAGCCTCCCTATCTCTTAGTTTTTTTCTTCTTCTTCTATCTCATTATCATGTCCTCTGTAACTCCAACATATCACTGTTTATTTTTCTGATTTATCTGAACCCAATTTCATATTCTTGGACGATCTTTCCATTTTCTGGTACAATTGCAAAACAAAATTTTCACCATTTTTGTGAATCTTTGAATACTGATTCATCTAAACCCAATTTGTTGTTATTGGATTATTCTCTTTTCTGGTAGAATTCTTTTCTGGTACAATTGCAAAACAAAATTTTTAACTTTATTTTGTGAATAGATGAATAAAAGGAAGTTTTCACCAATTATTGGAATCATTAGTGGCATCAGTTTGCTTTCGTCGTACCTTTGTGGCATGGATTTGCGAACGTGCTACCATTGGAGATTTTGATACGTTTCTTAATTTAATTTTTGTTTGGCTTAGCAAAACACATTAAAAAAAAAACTATGTTTTCCTATTACTATTTATCATGTATGCACCAAACACGTAATAGGATAAATATTATCATGTCAGTATCCTATCATATCTTTATCCATCTTCTTATCCTATCATATGTCTATCCTATCATGTGCACCAAACGACCCCTTAGAGTTTAGGTGAGTAAACCTCCTAGTCGATGGAAGGTGAATCTTCAGGATCTTAGTTTGAGTCAAACCTCGGTAGGACTAGACAACGATGTTGAAAAACATGCTCCATGTTTATAGCGCCAGTAGCTGCAAAAGGGTGACAAGAGAGGAAACACGTTTATGGGAGAGTTGTGTACCAAAAACCTTATCAACAGATCATGTCGTGAAGGAGGAAGCTGAGAGCCGACCATGGGGTGTCACAACATCCTTAGCAAGGGAAACTACCACACTTTTCAAATGCAATATTAATTACTTTTTTCAAACGAAAAAAATAATAAATAGTTAAAGGTATAATAGAAGAAGTAACATCAATGTTTTATTTGTAATGTAAAACGACTTATAATTTGAGACAATATCTTTTCCCAAAACGAATTATAATTTGAGACAGAGAGAGTACTACTTTCATCACTCTCAATTCAATATATTTTACTTTTCTTCTTTTAATTTATATACTTTTTATGAATATATGTGAAATGAACAAAAAAAACTGATATATACGTTGGAGTTCAAACCTCGACCACCGTAAAGAAGAAAAAAAAAGTCTTTCTTCAAAAAATAAAAATAAAAATAAAAATAAAAATAAAATATTGATGCATAGTCTCAAACCGATTTTACAAAAAGCATATTGAGTAAAAAAAAATTCGAGAAATTAAGCATTTGTGCACAAGTCCCCGATCGGAATGAGCCACTAACTAGTGAAGTTTAGGTCACTTCTTCTTCTTACCTTCTATCGCCGCCGCCAACGTTGCCGTCAGCTTTCTCTCCGGCAACACTCATTTCTCACTATCACAACGAAAAGGCATGAGTGAATGAATAAACTATAGTTTCTAGCTTCAAATCATAGCGAGTTTTTTCACCATGCTTTCTCGTTTAATCCCCAAAAAACCCTCTCACATCCTTCGCTTTCTCTCTATTCCATCCAAAAACCCTAGTTTCCCCAATTCCCCAATCAATCCCCATTTCACCGTTTTTCCAAAACCCTACTCCAGCAACAACAACAATAACAATAAAGATCCGTTGAGTGTATGGAAGGATTTCGGAGAAGCTGAGGAAAAGTTCGACAAATTATTCGACGAAGAAAGTGGAAATCTTGATGGAATGAATGAGGGTGAAGGAGGGGAGAGAGTACGGAAGGAAGTTGATGAGGAACAGAAATGGTGGTTAGAAGAAAAGGGTATTGATAATGAAGATGAAGATGCTTTGTTTAAAGGAATTGATAAGGAAACTGAGGTGAAAGATAGTGGAAGTGGTGATTTTGGTGACCATATTGGTGTTGGAGCGGAGAATGTTGATGAACCTTGGAATTTGAAAGAGGATACTGGTGATGTTTTTGGTTTCAAAGAGGATGATGATGTGAGTAAGGAGGAGGTTGGGGAGCTTAATGTTGTCGAGGGTCCGAGTCAAGAGGAAGTTCAGAAGCTTGAGAAGGAAGAGAAAGAGCTCATTGCAGTTCTTGAAGGTTTGGTTTAAATCCCTTTTGTTGTTAGTTTGCTATTTGTTAGTTTCAGATATTGTTGAAGGTTTGGCGTGTAACGAATTGATGTATCGTTTAAGATTTTCCAGATATAATTTGAGTGTGAAAGTTGAATGGAATTGAAAGGTGTTAAGGTTTATTGAATGAAACTGAATTATTGTCAAGGTGAGTGATGTCATGTTTTTACTGTATTGTGACTGCAGGAACGAAAGCTTTTGGTGACTTGATTGCTGCTTCTGGAATCACGGACGAAATGCTTGAGAGTTTGATTGCGTTGAAAGATCTTAAAGATGTTGATGGGTTGCCACCTCTCAGTGAAATAGAAAAAATGCGCTATGAGAGGAATACTGGCAAATCCACCAGAGGTGAAATGGAGCGTCTAAAGCAAGAGGAAGCGGCGAAAGCTAGAGTGAGACAAGTAGATGATAAGGGACGTGCCTATGGAACCGGAAGGAGAAAATGCAGTATAGCACGTGTGTGGGTTCAGCCTGGTAACGGTAAATTTATGGTTAACGATAAAGAGTTTGACGTCTATTTCCCTATGCTCGATCATCGTGCTACTCTCCTTAGACCTTTCTCGGAGACAAAGACATTGGGGCTCTGGGATGTTAATTGTACCGTGAAAGGTGGTGGTGTTTCAGGTATGGTCAATGACTTTTAAGTTTTATTTACTTTTGTTTATGTTTCCTGAAGTCCTATCATTAGCATAAATTTCTATCATATTGAATATATATTTTTATGATGAATGCCTACTTTGGTAATTAGAGTTTGGGGCAGTGTTGTCAATCGTGGATTGCATGAAATCTTGATTTGTTCAAATGCCGCTACTCAACAGTGCTATAGCGGTGCAATTGTCGCAATTTGACAATGTTCTGTACTAAGTAGTGTATTGGAGAACAATAGTGATTTATTCAAATTCCGTTACGTTATAGTGCCGCTACAACCCCTATTTAACAACACTGGTTTATGGTATGGCGACTGTAGAGTATACGGTATGCTGCCTGCATGTAACATAGTGCATGCCACTCTTCAGGCATATTCCGTGCATGGTACAGTACAAAATGGCATGCATGTTTGACACTTAAAGTAGTGTTGAGATTATTGAGAAAAGTTTTCGACGATCCACTCATGTATGTGTAGAGTCACTGGTTAGAATAAGTCTTTCGAAGCATACAGCAGACAAGTATTTGCTTAAGAGATTGGAACAAAAAGCAAGTTTGTGATTAGTTAGAATGAGAAGCATCTATGTCTGATGTGTTTTTCTCCAATGAATAAGAAAAACAGAGGAGAGGGGGAGTTGGGTTAGAGTTAGAGATTATAGGCAGGGTAACGGGGCAGAGATGGGTTACTGGTTATTAACTTATTAAGCATTTGTATGGTACAAGAAATGTGAACATATTTATGTCTTATCGCTTTTAAAACTAGTTTAGATGTAACCAACAAAAAAACTAGTTTTAGATGTAAATGATCCAAATGCATCTCTTGGTCTTTTTTGCTATCAAAATTGTTTTTAAGTTTTGATTCAGTACAGTTTTTAAGAACTAAGGACCCGTTTACTTTGAAGAACTGTGTCCTGTTTTCATTTAGATTTATGAGTAAAAATAGTCCTCTATGAACCACCATATGCCGAACTTTCATTTTTCTACCCCATACATTGGTCGTGAATAGTTGTGGTAGTCTGGAAACAATGAAACAACTTTTTATTCATTTCCTTTATCTCTTTCATTTTTCATATGGATAAGTGAACTACTTTTCTTCATGTGGCATGATCAGTTTGGCCTGCTTTTATTTTAAAAATGAAAATCTAAAACGATTGAAGTAAATGAGGCATAATAAAACCGAATAATGAAACCTATATTTGTCATGCTAGTATATGCCTTTGCGATATCATTCATGAATCTTGAGCTTTCTTTTATTTTGATCAGGAAGACTATGCATGTAAATGCAAGATACAAGGGAGAAAATATTTAAGAACTGGATTTTTCTCTGTTTTGTGTTTTGTGTAAGGCTGTCATATTTTAATTTCCTTGACATTTTTTGGTTTTATTCAGGGACAAAATGTTCTGCCTCTCTAATTTTGACATTTAAATGTTTTAACTTTAATAAGTCTCCAAATACGCACTTATATTCAACTTCCACCAACAGTTAAACAATAAAGAAAGCGTGCATTACAGAAATTAGAAAAAAGTGCTGATCTGATGATTAACTGTCAAAGTTCGAAAGTTTAATTCCAATTCATTTTTCCCTTTGTATCATCTTAATCAACGAAACCTGTTTCATGACAATAGGGCAAGTTGGAGCCATACGTTTGGGTATTAGCAGGGCTTTGCAAAGTTGGGAACCAGATTTGCGGCCTGCACTTAGAAGTGGTATGAACTTATTTGTCTTTTTATACTGATTTATTTTTCTACACCTTTTTTCATGTTAGTCTTTTACTTGTGGCTATGTTGTATATGTGCTTCCGCATTGATGAATCACTAAACTATTTTGTCCTCAAAATTGATCAGTCGGCTTCCTGACGAGGGATTCAAGAGTAGTAGAAAGGAAAAAACCTGGAAAGGCCAAAGCAAGAAAAAGTTTTCAATGGGTCAAGCGTTAAAAGAGTATCATTTTCTGGAAGGCATTTTTTGTTTGGAATTTTGGCAATCCTCAATAATTTCTTAAACTTCATTGATCTTTGTACTGCATCACATGTGATGTTAATCAATGTTTGGATTTCAAGGACACTAATGATAGAAGATTTTGTTCACCTTAGATTTGTGTTATTATGAGTCATTCACGCCTTTTGGAGAGAGCTACTAGTTGCAATTTCTTATATTAGTCCTAACTACATTAATGAATATTATATAATGGAAATTTGATCTGTTGTATTAGGGATATGTTATATCCATTCTGCTTATTTTTGTGTAGTTATTATTTGTTTTTGGTATACTTGTATTTATGTTTCAATTGGGAACAATTCATGTTATCTTTTTAGTTAAATAAAAGGAGCCATCTTTACATAAATCTTGAGGCACTAACCACATTTCCTCATATATATGTTTGGCACCTAATCAAGATTCTTATTTAGGATTCCAATTTTGTCATTCAACTTCAAGTCCCTTAATTTAATTATCTGCCTCATTACATGAACATATTATTAGAATAAAAATAAAAATAAAAAGTCAATTTTCTCTCTCTAGTTTTTTAGAGTATTTCAACCACAAATCATTATGCTGTAAATATTATTAATGACAACAACAGGGGAATTCAACACATAATGATCATCCTCATCACGCTGTAAGAGTAAGCTCAGAATTTAATTCTTTGTTGTGCTGCTTTGTTTGAATAGGAAGTATTTGTGTAGGTGTATGTCTCGGTTGTTATGTGGCTGCCTTGGCTTTGCATTCATCTCTGCATGCTGCATGTTTAACCACAGCTAAAACAGTAAATCTGCATCTTCTATCTTGTGAAATTTGGAAGTTTACATTGAACAAGTGCACATTGTTGAGTTACTTACGTACATAATGCACTGCCTGCTTCGAAAGATCCACTTGTGCTTTTGAATATCTGAATTAACAGGGTTGTTGGAAATACTAAATCAACGAAAGACACTCCCAAAATAATCGGGGAAACAAAATTGCATTCACCGTAGTTCAAAGAAAAAATGAAGAATTTTTGGAAGGTAAAAGAAGTAACTGAGGCTGAAAATGAGTTAAATCGATTCAAACTTGATTTGGCTTGACTAGATAAGATTAGTTCGGTTTGATACTCAACTCTAGTCAGCCTGTGAATTGATATAGTTTAAGTTCAACTCACGTAGTTTACGAATCTTTAGGTCAAGTTCAACTCAGTTGGTTCATGAACCAAAATAATTAAGTTTTGAACTATGTTTTAATGATTTTGTTCATCGCAATTCATACTTTCTTATCAATTTTCCACATGAAGATTCTTATCAATATTCCACATGACATCTTTAGTGCAAGGAGTTGTGAGTGAGCCTACATATCTATAACATATCTGGCCTCTTGTTTGGATTTGTGAGGGATTTTTTTATCTCCTATTACCCTCTTTTCTTCATTAACCATGTGTTTCATTAGCACCAACCACAACAATCTTATATCCCTTACGATTTGGACTTACATGTACTATGTGCATCTCTAGGTCATATCTAATCAATTTAAGATGAAAATTCTCGTAAGTTATTGAACTTTTACATGTTGAACCTCATTGTGAATCACAAGTTTAACATGTATGCATCTCTATGACAAATGAAAGACGTTGTCATTAGAACTGAAGTTTCAGGTGTATAACTGGTTGTACTTAGAAACATTAGGTGGAGCCACAAAGGTTGGCAATGCAACCGTTTGTGAAAGTTCATTTGGTCTATATTGGCCTGACCTTCTAGTTGTTGAATTTGACGGTTAATCCATACCACTAAGACTTTTTCTAGATCTCAAGTGCATATGCCAAATACCATTTTGACCTGGAGAATTAAATTTTTCAATAGTAAAGGTCATATTGCATGAGACATGCCAAATTCGTTGATGGATCAATAATTTTGATGATGGACCGGCTGAAATCCTCAATTGTTGTGACTCCCTTTTTCTTCAAGCAGTTAACGCTGAGAAAGGAACCATGCCTTCAGCTGTGGGTTTCTTAAATACTCCAGTAGAGAGTTAAGTACAATCGTTTCGTTTTTGTTCCTAGACCATGAAATGCATAAAAAGTAAGATAAAGACATATTGATAAAGAGATAAAATATCAAAAATAGTTTGTATGTAATTGGATCTTTTTACAATTAAATATCAAAACAAAGTGGCCTACAATGTCTAACCTCGCTCGATTAATTTTGCGGTAGTGAGCTGGTTTTCCTTATTTAGGGTTTGTGGTGCACCATGCTTCATGCTTGGTTGTCCGCTTCCTTCTTTACAATATTACTCGTTGATAAGGTCTTTAGTGCGCAACCTTCCCATGAACATGTTTTCTTACTCATCGCACCCAACCATTTGTGACACTATAACATGGAACGTGAGTTTTAAGCCTCATTATCCATTCTTACCGAGCTTGGACTCGGCCTGCGATCCTCGTGACTCATGTCCTCATCACCAATAGACTTGAGAAATAACTAGATTTCCCCAACTTGGTTATCTTAATTTTCGCCTAACCTTTCATCGGTTGAGAGGTTACTCACCTAATTATTTATCGTCTATACGTCAATCTCGGCTAACTAGTTATTTTTAAATGTAAACATTAAGATACTCATAAAATGTTGACACGCACACAAACGTGTGCCTTTGCAAAAACATTATTATTTAAGCATGGAATGTTTTACTAATCATTTTATGGCTCAAGTGAGACACGCGTAGATAAATTCATTCACAAAAAGTTACCCGAAGATATATAGTAGGACATGCATGAATTTTCACTGGTTTAATGAGGTGAGTTTGTGATGTCATGGTTTGAAATGTTTTCAAACTGAGGTTAGCCAGCTTACATTTCTGTCTTATGTGCTCTTCTTTTTTTGTTAGAAATATATCTCTTGTGTCTGTTTAGTACTTTCAAAGTCAATGTGATGTTTATCACATAATTGGATTATTCTACCAGCAAAGTTATCCACGTTAGAAACGGAGGCATTGGAAAAATGACTGCTACCTAACACCTCAGCTTCTTCTCCACTGAATAGAGAAAAATTATTAAGATGCTCTAATTAATTGAGCATAGATTGATTTTTTTTTTGAAGAAAATTGAGCATAGATTGATATTTGACATTAACTTAAGTTAGGATGTTTGTTTTATATTTTAGTGATTTTAAAAAAATTATATTTTGATGTGATAATTTTATATTACGTTCTTATAAAACGAGAAAGAATACATATTAAAAAAGTAAATAATAAATATTTTTGAGCGTTTCTATGTGAAGTATGTATTTTTCAAAAAGTTCTATAGAATTTGAGCTTACCAAAACGTAAAAAATATTTGAAAGAGAGGTTTTAAAAACCAAAACTGTATGTTATTTCATACAGAAAGCCTCAACTAAAGAGCTTTTCATTCTGCCTCAAGTCCACGGTAAAGTAAAGCATTTTCAAGGTATTGTCTTCTTTGCTCTTGTATGATCCTTTATAAAAAAACCGTTAGTTGGATAGAAAAATATGTGTTGTTTATAAACTATTTTTAGGAGAATGCTGAAGCTCGCGAAAAAAAAAATCCCGAAAAGAGCAATGCTATATCTCTAGAAAAATAACATCAAAAATTCTCCAAGAATAAAGAACAGCCAATCACAATGCACTATTTACCACAATTTAAGGAGGTGTGGCTGAAAAATAAGAAGTGAACAAATAAATCATGCAGTTATAATTTGCCAGCTATGTCTTGGAAAATTCTTGATACTATTTTTTTTCTAGAGAAATAACATTTTCCTTTTGAAAAATGTTGAAAAAGTCATCACTCCACTTCTGTGAATCGTGGAAATTCTAGAAATTTAATTGGCTGACCAGCTTTCTTGAATCTCTCTGGATGCCATTTGTCGCAACAAATAGCACTGCTCCTATTTTTTTAACTTCGTTTATAAAATAATGTGAGATTTTTTATGTATCGAGACATCTCTGCTAACGGTGAATGTTAAATGATGTTTCTCTAAACAACAATGATATTTACATATCTTTAATTTTTCTACATATATTCAACATCTTATTTTCTCTCAATCTCTATTCTTTTTGTATCATTAATTTGTCACATGTATCCATACATGTTTATGAGATTTTGGTGGCTTAAGGGCAAATTTATCAGCCCTAACTAATAAACTAGTAAAAAAAAAATTGAATTTCTAAAAGGTGATAATAATTTTCTTTGAGATGATAATCTTTATTACGTTAAGAAATAATCAAATAAAACAGTAGACTTTATTTAAAAAAATGAATTTTCTATTTAATATACAAATGCTCTACAAAACAATTCATAACAAAACAAATATAACAATAGTACTTGAATCGTGCTCGCAGATGAAGCTACTGCTAGAACCTTTCTTTACCTCTTTAAGCTACCGCTGCAACTTTATCTTTTTGACGTCCTTTCTATTTTGATATATGATGCTATAGTGTCGTTGTCGTAAATTAGAAATTTGAACTCCCTTTAGTAATATCACATGAAAAAATCTAAATGTCCCAACAAAGAACTAAGACTAAGTGTTTTTTTTTTGGCTTAATGGACACCTAATTTAAACTAGATTTTGAGCTTAGGATGACCGTTCTCTTCACTCCGTCTCAAATATGGTCTTGGATGTGTCGCACCACTCTCTTTTATCTCTATCCCTCTCAAGATACACATATTCCTTCTCTAAAACAATAGTTTTTTTAGACAAAAAAAAAAAAACACTTTCTTAAAACACCAAAGTATTTGATCCATATTATAATGTTTCAATGAATAGAAAGACTATACTCATAGCTCTTAAATACAAGTTGTTCTGGACCGGCTAGAAAGCCAATCCAACGATGACACGTGAAGAAAGAGCCCGCCGGATCAACGCGCATCACTTGAGCGAATACTCTAACTCTAGTGTGCGTCACCCTACCTAAGCATGCCCCGTGCATCAGAAACCATACACGTGTCTTCCAACGGTTTCCTGATGAGGTGTTGTACTTCACAGAGACGATTATTCTCGCACACGTCTATATAAGGGCGGCTTATCTTCACCCCCAATGTATGATTCACTTTTCAAACATTTCATCTCATATCCTACACTGACTTGAGCGTTGGAGTGCTAATGTACCTGCTTGCACCTTTCATCCCACAGTGAAGACTTTGTCGCTAGCGTACCAGAGCATTTTCCGCCAGCGTTGCCTCCATCAGTTCCTCACTGGACATATCACAAACCACTTTTTTCTTTTCAGATTCATTAAATAACCAATGTATTTGATCTATATTATAAATCAATTATTCAATGAATTTGAAAAAAGAATCTTATTTATAGAATTAAATATATTTTGTCACTTTAAATATATCAACTTTTCATTTTAGCCATTATAAAAAATTTCTTTGATTTTTAGTCCATAAAATTTTTACTATCATCACTTTTGCTTCCTACTTTTAAGTCAGGTCGTGTGTATTCTTCATATTTTTGAGTAAAATTTTGCAGAAATGTGTATAATATTATAAAAATCTCTCTAGAATTTTTAACAAAATATGAATTTTTAAGCGTCAAAAACATAAATTTTTTATTTAATTCATATTTTTTTAATTTTTTTTGAGAAATTCTTATAATATTCTATACAGTTATCGAAAATTTCATTTAAAAATATGAGAGTTACACATGAGTTGATTTAAAAGTAGGACAAAAATGGCAATGAAATTTTTTTAATTAACTAAAAGTCAATTGTTTTTAAGGATATTAAAACAATGTTTTTATATATTTAGTGAAAAAAACATATTTAACCCTTATTTAAGGGATTTTAAGGATTTGCTCAAAGTAGACATTAGACAACCCTGTGTGCTTGAGTTGAGTGTGTGATGGTTATTCCATTCTTGCTCCCATGAAACACACAAAGCAAAGAATCGTATGTCACTTTAATTATGATCATGCAAGGTTTACTACAAATGTCCTGCCTAACATGCTCAATAAACTACTCTTCCAAGAAACCACTAACCATGTGGATTGTGGGGGTGAAGAATCAGCAGCTCAACAAAGTTCTGTCTCTTCTACAGTCACAAGTGTACGTACATTAAAAGGTAATAGAAATATATAAGTTGACTAAAAAAAAATAGTAATTAAATTACAAAATTAATGAAATATTTTACTTAACAGATCAATGATATTAAAAAAGTCAAATTCTGTCAAATCAAGTTTCTTAATTGAAATATTAAGTTATATTTATATTTATATTCACACTCAAACAACTATGGTCAACAATGAAGATTACTACTAGCTAGTAAAGTCATACACGAATACTATTATGGGAGAGTTTGTGACACAACTATCCCAGTTACAAACATAATTTTAATTATTAAATCACTCATTTAAAAGGCCATGAAAAATTAAAATTCAACTTATAAATAACCAATACAGATTGAAGAAGAATCAACCATGGTAGAATTTAGATAGCAGGAACAAAAATCTGCCAAACCTTAATGTCACAGTCCAAACTACCACTATAGACTAAAAAAGATGGTTCTTCTGATTCAGAGTTATCATCACAATGTTCAACTACTGCAGTTAAACACTTAATTGAACCTTGATGTCCTTCCAAAATAGACAAACAACAATAATCTCTACCAACACCTCTCCAAATTCTTATGGTTTTATCAGCTGAACCACTACACACAAAATCCCACACAACAGCTAAACACAATATTGAATTTTTGTGTCCTCTTAATGCACCAATTAGAACCATTTTTCCATTTTCGTCTTCTTTCTCCCAAACCAATATTGATCTATCACAAGCACCAGAATACAGAATAGATTCATCACTGCTTAAAACCAAAGCATTGATTCCAGAATTGTGTTTCTCCAAGGTATCAACAAGAGAATGTTTCTGTTTCTTTTTGTTATGATCATCACCTTGAAGATTCTTCCACACTTTGATTCTTTTATCAGCTGATCCACTGTAAACAGTTCCATCATAAGAAACTACAACCGCGTTTATAGCATCATCGTGTGCGTTAGTTATTGATTCCAAACAAGTGAAATCTTTAGTTCTCCAGATTTTGATTGTTCTGTCCCATGAAACAGAGTACAAAAACTTTCCATCTTTAGAAAGAGCAAGGGAAGAAACAGTGTCCACATGATGAACCCACGTGCATTTTTTGTGTCTACGAATTTGGACATGGTTTTTTGGGATTAAGATTTTGGAAGCACGATCACCAAGTGTTGGAAGTGTTGCTACATGAGTGTATTTTGTTTGGTCGTTGGTTAGTTTCCAGACACGGATTTTATGGTCTTGATGAGCACTGAAAAGGGTGTTTTTGTTTGATTGAATTACTAAGGATTTAACAGCACCTTTTCCTGCTATTACTTTGTTGTTGGTTGTTATGTCTTCTTCATAGGTGGTTCTGTTCCATGTTGTGATTTCTCTGTCGGATGAACCAGTGAGGAGGAATTTGCCGAAGAGAGTGAGAGAGGATGTGTAGGAAGAGTTGTTATGGGATTTGAGGGTTGTGATGAGGTGAGAAGTGTGGTTGTTGTTGTGGTGATTGTGACGAGGGTTGAGGGAAGGAACTGAGAGGAGGCTGCGTTGTGAAGTGAGGGAGGTTGACCCTAATTGTTGAGGTTGAAGGTAGTGGTTGGAGTGAGATGAGGAAGAGCCACTGTCATAGTGATATTCCATGATTCACATTGGTAAGGTAATGAATTGAAAATGGCGTGGAAGAAAGCGAAATGGATTAATATTATATATATATCAATGGAAAGGTGGATATGTTATTATATAGTGCATTCATATTCAAACATGAAATTATCCGATTGATTGATAATGAAACACAAATAGTTTGAAAATACTCTGTTAGCTCAGGTCCCGCTGTGTGTCAGACACATAATTATGTAATTTTTTTCAATGTCATTTTTGTGTCGTATCAGATGACCGCATTCGTGCTTCATAGGCTATGATTCATCTTCTTTAGTTATCTTTCGATCGAACTTTAAATTAACATGTCTGCTTTTTCAATAAAAATTAGAGTCCATTTTGTAGTATTAAGACATAAACTTTTTGACACTCTTTCTTATACGTTGAAATTCAAACGGATTTCATTAAATCATATATTAAATCATATAAGTCCACATAAACTTAACGAGACTCATTTAAAATCCAAAACCAATTAGAAATACCGTGTTGAAAAAAATGTAGTAAAATGTGTGTTGTTAGCGTAGTTCCATCTGTCTTTCCTTTGTAAAAATCGCTCGGATAAGTTAAATTGTGGATTGGTGTTCTAATGTAGGACCAAATTGAATCCAATTGCATTATAAATTGAATAATGTTGATGGCCACGAGGAAAATGTAAACCAAAGGTAAAAAATGTGCTTCCTTTAGTTGATAATTACCTTTTTTATCACCGGTCATTTACCACCACATTATATACCTCAGTTTTAAACAATTTGGTCAAATTTCGTGTTGAGAATGTTGTGACGTATGGCGGAGCTCTTTTAAATTTTAACCCTTATATTTTGAGTGAACCATCAAATTAGTCCCTGAATTTTCACGCGTCGGCCAACTTAGTCCCTCAATTATGCGAAATATCAACTTAGTCCCTGAATTTGTCAGACGTCCATCAAAAAGGTCCCTCCGTCCAAGTGCTATGTTAGTCATGCTGAGCTGTCGCCCTGCATGCTGTGTTGTCCTGTACGCGTGGCAAGAACGAAGCCACGTGTGCAGGGACTAATTTGATTGAATTGGAATGTTTATTTTTTTTTCTTTCTGCTTTTCCCATTTTGCCCCTGCATTACCATACTTCCTTCTTCACATTTCTGAAACATCAAATTAGTCCTTGACTCTTCTCCTTCCCGCTAAAACTTTCTCCAATCTCACGCTATTGAAGGTTGGTAATGAAGAGGAAAGTGTTGATGATATGCAGGAGGAAAATGTTGGTGCTACTGAAGGAAGGGAAGAAGGCAGTGTTGGTGCTACTAAAGGAAGGGAAGAAGGCAGTGTTGGTGCTACTCAAGGAAGGGAAGAAGACAATATGGTTGATAATGAAGGAGAAAATGTCATTCAAGCTCAAGAAAGTGAGGCTCAAGAAAGTCAGCCTCAAGAAACAATCACTCAACAAGAAACTCAGGTTGATAAAAATGTCACCAAAGAAACTCAGAAAAAGGTTGGTACAAAAGGAGATAAAAACAAAGACAAGGAAAGCCAAAGTGCTGCACCAAAAAGAAAAAGACCTGTGAGATATTCAAGAGGGACTGAGGTGACCATTAATGATGATGGCCCACTTGATTGGTGACAGATATGTTTCAAGGATCAATTTGATATCTGATTAAACAATTCAGGGACTTATTTGATGGTTTTTTAAT
>Ga0315915_1000173_pt1 | contig 54276 bp, 23 predicted proteins | sample MpolbnodulesMG_FD_207738 | JGI IMG/M metagenome (GOLD analysis project Ga0315915, IMG submission 207738) | Medicago polymorpha root nodule microbial communities from Los Angeles, California, United States - branched nodules | ecosystem: Host-associated > Plants > Roots > Nodule | place: USA... | reverse complement strand
AAATTCGTTTCTTTATAATTTAGAGTATAAAATTCACTTTTAAATAACCATACTTAATCGACTTTAGTAATTTTTCACATATTTTATAATAGGGTTTAAAACTATATGTTAATGAAATTGTGAATAAGAAATAGAGAAAGATATGTATTCAAAATTTGATTATATTAAAATGAACCCGCAGTGCTATTTTTCTTTGAAGTGTGGTAGATTATTTTTTTGATAGATTATTAGAAATAAAAAAAAAATATTGAGGGACTAAAGCGTAGATTTTAACTTAAGAGAGGAGGAGAATGTAATTCAAGCTTCTCTCAAGGAAGGGGAGTGAAATATTTTATAATATGTTTTGAATAAGAGGGGAGGGGAGTGTATATTTTAACATAAGAGGGGAGAAGAGTGTAATTCAAGCATCTTTGAGGTGAGAGAATTGTAATTTACTCTAAATTTTACTTTTCAAGGGAGGAGAGTGTATATTTTAACATAAGAGAAGAAGAGAGTGTAATTCAAGCATCTTTGAAGGAAGGGGAATGTAATTTTTACTCTTAATCAAATTGAAATGAGTATAGATTTTGATCAAACATTCAACAAAGGTGAATTCCATATATGCTAAAATTGTAAACTTTTGACCGTTAGCCCCAAACAAAAAAGAAAAAATCATTACATTAACACCTCTCATTTTTATCACTTCACCTTCATATGTTGTTCTTCTTCAATTCCTGAATCTCTTGAGCGATTGCATATTTTTGTTTTTCTTTGTATACCTCTATCAATGGTTGTGTTGCGTTGGATATCATTACTTTCTTTCGGTTTGCAACAGATTCATCTTGAACATCAATCATGCCCCAATAGACGCCGGACGGGCATAGTCCCTTGAGCCAATCCTCATTGTTGAATGCTTCGACCGGTTACTCATTTTTGGATTTGATTGATGATAAAAGTGAATTGACTATAAATGGTGGATTCAATAATGACGACTTGTCTTTACAATTTCTTTTTAGTCATTATTTCAAAAATTCCTATTAACAAATAATTCTCTAACAAAAAATTACATTAACTGGTCCGCTATCCGTCTTTCTCTCAACTTTCATGACATGGTACATACTCTAAACTCTTGTTACACCACAAACACTAATACATTCCTAGAAACTATATCGGTCAAGTGGAACAACGCAAACCACTCAGGTATTATTCTCAATGTTGATGGTAGTTGTCTTGGCTCCTCAACAAGAGTTGGCTATGGTGGACTTTTAAGAAATGATGAAGGTTTCTACTTGTCAGGCTTTTCTGGCTACATTCCAAATTCTTCTGACATTATGTATGTTGAATTATATGCCATCTTTCATGGTCTCTTGCTGACTAAAGACATGGGTATTACCAACCTAGTTTGCTATTCTGACTCTTTACATTATGTCAACATCATCAAAGGCACCTCCTTGAAATTTCATGTTTATGTGGTTTTCATTAAAGACACTAGAGATTTAATTGAGCAGGGAAATGTCTCGATTATCCACACACCCTTCGTGAGAGAAATCAATGTGACTATATGGTTAAGCTTGGTGCTTCATAAAATTTTGAGCTCCTTCATCACGACTCTCCTCCGATAGATCTTCTTCCTATCCTACGAAGTGATGCGGATGGAACCTTTTTTTATGAGAGTTTAGCTCTCCGTTCTTTTCCTTTTTTCTTTCTGTTTGTCTGCCTTTTTTTCCTTTAGCTCTGTAACCAAAAAAGAAAAAGAAAAGGGAGATGTTTATCTATTTTATGAGAACTTAAGAGAGGTTAATGTAAATTTTAAAACTAAATAAGGTGATGGTGTCATTAATAGACCTTTGAGGAGATGAGTACAATTTTTCCTAAATATAATAAGTGGCTTCTACGCTAATGCATTAAGTAAGTCTCTCACCATGAACCATGTAAAAAATGAGGATTCAAGAGTTGACTGCGGATTTTTATTTTTTTGGCTAGTTTCATGAGTTTTTCCGCCTCGCTCGGATACAAGATGTTGTTGATGCATGTGTAGAATGTATAATAAATGACGTGGAAATTGTCTCATTTTGAAGGACTATAATGAAGATGAATGAGATAACAAAACATGATAATTTTATCGAATTCACATAACTCATAACCACGATAATTAAAAAACGATGCACCATACAAATCTTTCGTACAGGAGAATTGATTATCCTTTTTCCACTACGAACGATTTTTCATACACTATCATGACAATCTTCCTTTATTTGTGTGATTTTAAAATTTTATCTTCTCTTTTTTCTCTTTCAACCAAACCCCTTGTTGACATCTCACAATTGAGGAAAACATTAGCCCACTTAGGATATCTTACCCACTCATATTGTTACACCCATGTTACGAGATAGATGATCTTTTTTGAACAAAAAATTGAAAGCAAAAACGATAACTTTTGATACTTTTCAAAAGATAAATAACCTAATTGAAAAAAATAAAAATGATAAATGATTAAATTAATGCATTTTAAATGTCATTGATTGATATATTTGACGTGAATATAATGAGATTCACAATTATATCTATTGTGTTCGGTTTATTTATAGAATCATCATCATCATCATCATCATTATATTCTTCATCTTATTTTAGTTTTCGAGCATTCTCCAACACAAAATTTCATGTCCACACATTGCAACCCCTTGAAGCACAAATCTAAATTTTTTTAAAAATAAAAGAAGAGCAAGGATGAGTGGATTGGAAAAATTACTTCAACCCCTCATCGGAGGAAGAGGGAAATACCGAGTCCAAATCATCCACGAGTCACAACCTAGGGCACCAAGCCTAAGAAATTGGGGCCAATACTCCGGGAGCTCCGGGAATCGTCGGGGAAGCTGGGCCTCTCCCATTTGTTTGTTGCTGACTGAAGAGAAAAGAAACGAGACTATGCCTTAAAACAAACGTGTTTGATTGACTTTTGAGACCCATTCTCTCGTGCTAGGAAGTGAAAAACCGTTGAGCTCAGAACCAGCTGAGCGCGAAAACAAGGTTCAACTCTTTTGATGTACACAATAACAATCATCTTACTAGAAACAAATAGCAATATGTATAATATAGGCCAAACACATCTCTGGGTCCTTTAAGTTTCATGTTTGTTTCAGATAGATCCTTTAAGTTTCTAAGGTTTCAGATAGGTCCTTTAAATTTCGAGTTTGTTTCGGATAGGTCATTTAAGTTTCTAAAGTTTTAGATAAGTCCTTTAAGTTTCGAGTCTGTTTCGGATAGGTCATTTCTATCAACCTCCGTTAAGCCAAAGTTGATCTGGTTGGGGAAAAAATTGATGCCAAGTGTCAGAGTGAACCAACTCACCCACTTAACGGACATTTCAACTTTGACTTAACGTGCATAACAACTTTAGCTTAACGGAGGTTGACAGAAAAGACTTATCCAAAACAAACTTGAAACTTAAATGACCTATCTGAAACCTTAGAAACTTAAATGACTTATCTAAAACAAATGTGAAACTTAAAGGACCTAGGGAGATATTTGACCTATAATCTAATCTGTCTCAATTTCAATTAGCTTGAGATCCAAGAAGGCATGCCACTTTTAGTGGATTTGTGGGGGACACAAAACGTCGTCGTTTCCCTTTCCCCAAGTCCAAACAACATAAAAAAACCTTTCCCCCGCCAAAAACTCAATCACACCATAACAACGTAAATCACGCTCAAAATCAAACACTCTCTTTCCTACGTGTCAATCCTTGATTGGCCAACACTCAACAATCGTAACCACCAGAAAGCACACACTCATAAACACAAAAAAGCGTTCTCTTTTCTTTACTTTCTTCTTTTCTTCATTCACTGAGTTTTTAACTCGGTCCCGCGACACCATCATCACGCTTGCATAAATTCCATCAATGGATCTTTCTCGAGACTCCAATCACCATCACTCTTTTCGATGCTTCTCTGAAACGCGCGTTTGCGTTTCTGCGAACTTTCTCTTCTTTCGATGGAAATGGCCGAAACTCGCGATGCGGCCGCTGAGACGGGGAACGGAATTAGGAAGGTGAATTATCGAGCTGAGATTGATACATCGCCGCCGTTCGAATCGGTCAAAGAGGCTGTCACTCGTTTCGGTGGAAGTGGACCTTGGATTCCTCTTTACAGGCTTGGTGAAGCTTTTGTATGTTTTCTTTTTATCTTAATGTTTCAATATCTTAAGCTTTGAATTTGATTTTTGAGTTCATTTTTTAAGATAATGATAATGTGATTTCACTTTTTAAAGGAATTAAGTTGCTTGCTTGATGCGAATTTGTGTTACTGTTTTGATTCCAGACTATTAATAATCTGATTATGACATAGATGCATTTTGTGGTTTTGTTTGAATTTTTATTTGTTTGCAATTTAATAGTTTAATTTTCACTATATTAGGTAGTAATAGAGTACTGAAATGGCTATAATCTAATGAGTATTGGGAAAGTTGGACCTAAATGGTATTCACAAATGATATCATATCTCAATTCTGGATTCGATTTGAAAGAAAATCCAATTGATACAAGTACTTATATCAATTGGATTTTTGCTATCTGGCTGGATAGATGTTTTGTATGGCAATTTATTGGTTTATGGAGGAGTGAAGTATTAAGCTTAAGTTGTTGGGTGAAAGCACATGAATGATTTTTATGTGATGATAGTAGATTGATTAGTTTCTAGCTTATGGAAGCTTCTCAACTCAATTGACATAAGTATTTGGTTTTTAACTTGAGGAAAAGCCCTTATAAGGTTATATGTATTTATAGAGAAGTTAGGAAGGGAGCCTTTAAAATGTTGAGGCGTAGTGGTTTATTTGCATTTATATATGAGAAGCCATAATTTAGAAGACTCAAAGTCATTGCAGATATGTAAAGACTAAAGACCATTTCAATTTTTCTTTTCATGGAAGATTGGAAGTGCTTGTTTAAAAGTTTATCTGAACTTTTTTTTGTGGACGTTTATCCAAACTATAGTTCAATATGTCGCACTCACTTATGCAAGAGCCTTTTGAGCCGTCGACAATACTCATGTCCATTTATTTTTGTGCTGAGATTTAACTTATTATTAGAGAAATGGGAACAGCAAGAATCGGTCTCTAGTCCACCAAGGCGGATCTGATACCATATAACTTGACCATCTCTAAAAATCTTTAACTGTTTGGTGAAGACACACAAGTGTCTTTTATCATATACCTCTAACATAAAGAAGGTAATTTCTTTTGATTGTGTGCAATATCTGCAATGATTTGGGATCTATGACTAGTAGAGAACATATAGAATTTTATGTATAATTTCTTGCCATTATCGGATCTATCAGAGGAAATGTTCTTAGCAACTTCTTTAAGATGCTAACGGCTATTTAGAGGGATTGGCAACATTATTCTCATTGATATCCTTTTAGAATCAGAGGGATTGCACTCCATTCACATTTGTCCTGGAAATCTTTTATTCTCTTTCTATTTTCCACTTGTACTTCCCTGTATGATTGATCTATTTAAATATAGCATAGTTTTTTCACATTCTTGATGCCTTCCCTTTGTTAGTTTACTTGCTGATGTTGAAGAATATTGTCATTAGCAGAACAACTTTGAAGATTTTGATATAAAGAAAGTGGAGGAACAAGCAGCAGAGTTGGAGAAGGATTTGATTGTCAAAGAACTTGAAACACTTGATGTGCTCGAAGAACTAGGTGCAACCAAAAGGATTGTGGAGGACTTAAAGCAGCAGCTACAAAAAGAAGCATTGAAATTATCCGCAACTCCAGATTTAAATTCTTATGAACAGGTTGGAACTCCGGTTATTAAGGAGATGAATAAAGAAATTAATGGGAATAATGTCCACAACAATCAAGAACAGACATTGCATATTCCAAGTCCATGCTCTATGTCATCACCTGATATGATTCTAATGGACTTGAAACAAGCCAAAGTGAATCTTAGTAATACTATGAATGAACTTGAGGCGATACAATCGTCTGTAGAATCTTTAAATGAAAAAATGAAGAAGGAGAAAGTTTTTCTGGAGAAGACACGTGAAAAGCTAGCATCAAAGTTTGCAGCCGTGTCTGATCAAGAGAGGGAGCAAGAGCAAGCAAGATTGAATTCACCATCATCTAATGTGGAATTCACTTTTGATAATCATGCAAATATGAGGAATTTCAATTGTGATTCTGAGCAGCACAATAGAATGGTTGAGACAAGATCTGAAGTTTCAAAGCCCTTATCTGAGTATCAAGAGCAAGCAAGATTGAGTCCACCATCATCTCATGTTGAATTCACTTTTGATAATCCTGCAAATACGAGGAATTTCAATTGGGATTATGAGCAGCACAATAGAATAGTTGAGACAAGAAGATCTGAAGTTTCAAATCCCTTATCTGTGTATGAAGAGCACAGTTTTAGTGTTAAGACCGCTGAGATGAGGTGGCTTGCAGCCAAAAAGATGGAAGAAGCTGCAAAGGCAGCAGAAGCTATTGCTCTTGCTGAAATCAAGGCTCTATCTGGCGCTGAGAGATCATTTGAATTCGCTCGGCCTGAACCTCGGAAAGTCACTTTTGCTTTAGCAGAAAACTCTCCTCTAAACCCCAAGGCTATGATGATGCCTGAGGATTCAACCCTGAAGAAGGTAATAGATTCGAAGTTTCAAATTGATGAAACAAATATTTCTAAGCTGACTATTTTGAAAAAGCTGGAGGAGGCATCCGAAGAAATTTTACAAAGCAAACAAGTCTTATCTGATGCTTTAAACAGAATTGAATCTGCAAATAGAAAACAACATGCTGCTAGGGAAGCTCTGCGGATATGGATACCGGAGGTTGATCTAAGGGAGAAAGCAGTGTATAACTCTTTTAACTTTGACAAGTTTAATCAAGCTAGAGTTCGTCGAGATTCTTCTTTACCAGATGTAACCAGGTCAACAACAGGAAAGAATAATCAAAAGCCTGTTTCGAGGCCAACAACTTCAATGAGAGATGTACTTAGCAGAAAGCAAGTTCCTGAAGGATATGCTGCAAGAAAGGAGATGGAAGAGCATACTGAAAGGCGAAAGGTAGCATTGAGCCAAATGCTTCGAGCACTGAGGGAAGATCTAACCCTTTCACCAAAAGCCGAGAAAGATCATGAGAGTGATCAAAAGCAGTCTGTGGTACCGAGGAAGAAGTTTGGGTTCATCCATATATCACTCCCTATGGTTAGGCCGAGTAAGAAAAGGACATGACATTTTCATTCTAAATTATTGTCACTGCATTATTCATGATTCATGTGTTTGATTTCCTGTTATTTATGTAGAATAAAGTATGTGTGGTGTGACTGGTTTCTGATTTTGTTAATATGTTGTGTTTGAGACTGAGTGAAGATGCATATTCTAAAACTAGCTTTTTGTGGAGCTAGTAGATTATGTTGTTCTCATTGGGTGCATTAGAGTGATGCTGAGTTTATTCTCTACAGGGTATGGAGGTCTTACCATTGGTTAGTCTGATTGTAAAATTGTTGGAAATATCATGATCTTGTGGATGCCTGTTGTACCAATATAAATAAATTTATATTTTTCTGGAGGGAAAATAAATTTGTATTTGTTGATCTATATTATTGGAAACTTCAAATCTTCAAGATTCATTTCGATCCATAAAAACAACATATATTTGTTGGTACTTGGTATCAAAGGACTTTGCGAAACATGAAAAATTCAGAAACTCTTGTGAAAATCTGACCTACAAGTTTTTTGAATGAAACCAATTCCAACAATAATAGCAACAAAAGAACAAAAATATGAAATAAAGACAACATAAACATTAACATGGAAAGCTTTTCTCAGTATAAGATAAAAACAGTAACCGACAAAATTGCACCACAATAAAGTGTAGACTATACAGTGTTAAATGAAGGTGTCAATTCAGGGGCCAGTCCATTTGCACAATATAGGTGGCACACGGATAGTGTGTAGTGAAAAGGAAAGAAATGGGCAGTGAATGGGGAATATGCAGTATATTGAAAGGGTGGATACTGCACTCCTTTGAAATTATGCAGAGTTGATCTGTGCTAAGGAACATATGGTAAAGAAACTGGAGGTGGTATATGTGTGCAGAACTAAATAAAGCTTAGTTTAGTGGTTTTGGAATGGACTATGGTATATCAGAGTATCTGTGTAGGAGAAATAGCATTCACGTTTATCAGCAAGGTGGTTATTAGTCAGGCATGGGGTGTATTGTGTATTCATTGAGTTGTTGTTATTATATTATATGCAGCAATGATGCTGCTGGCTTTGTATTGGGAGGATTGGGGAGGGATTCATCATGTATTGTAGCAAATTATAACTGGTGGTGGTGACTTGTATATCAGACTGTTGTATCAGGAGTTTTAGTGGGTTTGATTAGCACAGCTTGTGCTAATTGCATTTTTAATTTTTTTGAAAAAAATAAAGAGACTGTTTGAAGGTTTCAAGTCTGCTGGGGGATAGAATTTTTGATGCATGCAATAATGTCATTAGAAGTCTGCGTATAGTCATTGGATATTAATACAAATATGATAGAAAAATGTAATACAAATTGTTAACCAACCTTGTTAACCATCAAATCAAATGGATTATAGTCCTTACTTTTTTCGACCCACCAACAAATATATGGATATTTTTGTAAAAGATATCACAAACCTAATATATCTTCAATATTTTTCTTTCATTGTCACATCTACAATTTCTCTTTACATACTCAAACTTAAAAAATGCTGCTCCATTCCTCTACTTCCTTCTCTTTCACTCTTATAATTCAACGGAACATGCATTATTCATTCTCTTTCACTATTTTTCTATATCTCTCTTCTTTTTTTTTTGAGCAAATTCTATATCTCTCTTCTAACTTTTTTATCTTGCTCTCAATTTCACTCTCTCTTCATTAAACAATAATGAAACTATCAAGAGAAAGAGTGAAATTAAGAGAGTTAGAGATAGATATAAAGAACAGGGGATGAGGGAATTCAATTTGCAACTTTGGATACAACAAATAGGAAAAACATAACAAAGATCCAAATTTCAATATTTAAATTCTATTTCAACTTTCAAACCTTTATTTTTTTCCTCTCTAAAGACCCATCTTCAATACTTTATTCTCACTTTCATCGATAAATAATACATATCATAAATATTTGTCAATGACGACTTAGTTAAAATATATCACTTGAATTCTTTTATAATAAAAGTGTGAGAAAAGTTATAATAAACTAATTATAACTTAATGCACAATAATTTACTAATGGAGTCTTCAGTAAGATTGTTATAATAAATTAATTATAAATTTACTATACAAACAAAGTAACAAACTATAAACGAGACAAATTTTAGTCTTTAGATGCATGAAATGAGAAGTTTATGTTTGAAATCTAAGCGAGATACATACAAAATAGTAGTTTGAGCATTTAGTAAGCAACACTTATGTTGATATAAAATTTAGATGAAAGTAAACATGAATTTTTTTAAGTAAATGAAAATAATAAAAAAAACAAACAAGTACAAAAGTTGGGGCATAAAACCTGACAATGTAAGTCTACAATGTAGGTCAACTCGAATGGGTTAAAAGAGAAATAAATCAACACAAGTGGATTCAGCGTCTAATCAATTCTCGTAACAAACGAACAATGATCACAAACACAACCCACATATCTGCGGACGCGAAACTAAGTCATATCAAAAGATATAAAATTTCAATAATTTTATTTTTTTTACAGAAAAAATTTCAATAATCTTACATATATTATATGGTTTTAATTATAAAGAGGTTCTTTTTTTTTTTTGGGGGTGAACCACAGACCTTGCATATATTATGCATTGTCTATACCAACTAAGTCAAGCTTACAAGAACAATTACAAAGAGGTTCCAAGCACAAGGTATATTTAACTAGTAAATAAAGTAATTAAAATGAGAAGAGTATGGAATAATAAAAATATGATTAAACTATCAATTTAATCTCTAAATTATCACTCACGCTATTTTAGTCTATAAATTATACTAAAAATATGATAAGTAATCCTTAAAGTATATGAAACTCATCAATTTAATCTCTAAAGTATATGAAGTTTTTTCAATTTTTTCTTAACATTTTAGTTTTTTTTAAAGGGTCTCTAACATCTTAAAAGTAAGGACTAAATAGACTGGTTTTTATATAACTTGTATATTTATATAGTTTAGGATTTAAATTGAAGAGATAAGACTCGAGTACGTCTTTCAAATAAAAAAGACTCGAGTACGATTCTTGATAGAAATTTTTTTTTACTAACATTTACTTACTCATAGCCAAACTTTAGATTACTAGACGACCATTTTTTCATATGAATCAAATGTTTAACAAAAAAATAAATTCAACTTGATGGTTGATTATAAAAATATAAACTCATTTAGGTATTTTTTCTATTTTTCTTTTAAAAAAAAAGTATTTTTCCTATTTTGAATACATTTTTAATCAATTTAATCTATTCCCAGTCAAAACAAAATCATTTTAATATATTTAATTTAAAATACTTCCTTATCCTATGTTTTACCAAAAAATATGTTCCCTTTATAAGAAAAGCTCGTGATTAGTCACGTGAGTAGGCAAATAGCCACTAGCCCACTACACTAACGATGCACCACAATCACAAGTATTTTTCATTTTATTGACCAAATTTTGTTTTTGACTAAATAATTATCCACAATCACTTTTGTCAAAAAAATAAAATAAAAATTATCCACAATCACGATATTTAAATTAAACCTCAAAATAAATAATAAACAATAAATGAAATTTATGAAAACACAAACATAGAGTGAAACCAAAACCGCAGCAAAAAACATCATCATCTTCTACTTCTCTCCGTAACAACAACGTTGTTGCGTGTCGAACAACAATGAACTCCACTACTTTCTCCAATTGCAGAGCCTCTACTCATTCAATTCCTCTCTCTCACCCTTCTCGTCTTCAATCTTCTCCTTCTCCCAATTCAATGGTGCAATTCTTGTATTTTTTTAAACTTTTTTTTTGTTCATTTATGCTGAATTTTTGTTAATTTTTTTTTACTTGTTATTGTTTTTTCAGAAATTTAAGCGGTTGGGGTTGGTTAAGAATCGGTTAATTACCCGTTGTACTTCTGGGTCTGATGAATTTGGTTCTCTTAGTGGAATTCAATTAACACCTAATAAACTTTTCGTGCAAGAGGTAACTCTACTACTCATATTTTTAATTTTAAACTTTGTTTAAGTGTTCAAATTCATGTTAAAGAGTGTTTTTTATTGGTCCATGTGTTTGGTGTTGTTTCTTCAATTTCAGGCTATTGGGGCTGAATATGGGGAAGGATTTGAAACTTTTAGGGCAGATGGACCGTTGAAAGTTGATGTGGTAATGTTTTTTTGTTATCATAACTGAATTTTTTGGAAGTAAGTACTGTGTGTAATTGATGATTGAAGTATGGTAATTTTTTGTTGAAAATAGGACTATTTGAATGATAAGTTACAAGATGGTATTCTTCAGCGGATACGTTATGCTATGAAGCCAGACGAGGCTTATGGTCTTATCTTCTCTTGGGATAATGTGGTGGTAAGTTATTTTAATTCATGGTAACTTAAGTTTTTAGTTTTTTTTTTTGTTTTTTGGAGTGAAACGTGTTACATGCTCACATCACATGGTTGTATTTACTACTAGTATTTTTCAGTGATTAATTTATGGCATGATAAGTTATGCAAATTGAGTTTCTGGCATTTTTTGATATATAACATGTAATATGTGGATTGATTTGGTTGTTAATTATTTCAATGAAACACAAGCATTGACACGATACAATACAACACTGACACATAGATTTTGGTAATAATTTAAGAAATGGAAGTGATTAATAACACAAGCTTTGGTATCGTGCCAATGTCCACACTAGCATGTGCTGGACACTGGACACGTCTTCAGTCTGAAGTGTCAGTGCTACCAAGATTACATTTGGCTGTGAGACTAAAAGCACAAATACCATACAACACGTGCACCACAATCTTAAGTCAAAACTCAAAACAGAGAATCAATACTTTATAAGTCAACATGAGTTATCATAAAATGTTGTATATTTAATTCTTGCGGTATTTTTGTGTCTTTATTGGTATAAAGTTCAGAAAAAGGGGAAAACTACACAGTACAACCAAAAAGTGTCTGTGAAGTGTTTGCCTGATAGACTGTACAACACGACAAGGCTACTCTTTTTAAAGTTTCAGTGCTTCCTTGCTTGTGGAAGTGAGACAAACTTTTACAACTGTTGGTTTTTGAGAAAAGAGAATGTGATTGCACTGCACATAATATTATGAATTCACTCAGTTTAAATTAGTTATTGCTTATTATCTGGTAACTGAATGCAATTTGTTTCAGGCTGATACTCGAGCTCTGAAGAGGAAGGCATGGAACCAGCTTGCCTCTGAAGAGGGTATGTTAATCGTTTTGATTGAGTTTGTACTGTGTAGCACTTAGATGGATTGATTTTCAGCATGCCCTTTTGGATGGATGAAGCAAAAACTAAAGGATACAATTACTTTAATTATATTATATATGCCAATAGAAAGGAAAGGGGCAGGAAAGGGGAATTTTATCATTATAGCTTCATTTGTTCAACTCAACTATTGTAGTTGTATATAATTTCTATGCAGGAAAGGATATTCCTGAAGATGCTGATATTGAAAGGTTAATGCTTAATACAGGTGCTGATAATGTATTGAATAAGGTTAGTTGGTTTTTCTTTTGACAATTTGTTTTATGTTGTCATTGGATTATGAAGAAATACTTATTAGAAGATAGTTCCTTTATTAGAAATCTCAAACTTTGTATTAATTAAGCAAATCTTATTTTTGCTGATTAGCCTTAATTTGCAGCATTTTCTCTCTAATAAGGAAGAAAGTGAGCTGGGTAGACTGAAGTTGAGGTTTTCTCAAATATATTACGATAATCTTCTGAAAGTAAGTTGTTTCCTTGATTTGTTGCGATGGCTATTATTTAGTGTCTTGATGGAATAATCCTGATGTATATAGCATATAACTTTGTCTAGCTTGAAAGACCAATAGAGGGCTTGAAAGACTGGTTGGAAGCGCTTTATACAGCTCGCATCCCCTGTGCTGTTGTTTCAAGTCTTGATAGAAAAAATATGATAGAAGCTTTGCAGCGAATGGGGCTCGATAAGTACTTTCAGGTTGGTAACATTTTGGGCGAGTTAAAAAATATGAATTATTGTTGCTTCCCATATCACGTCATTTAAAAGCATGTTGGTAGTGTTAACGAAAAACTTTACTTGATCTTAGGTTATTTTATTCAAAGAGCAGAAGATCCTTTTTTACTTACTTCATCATGGCCAATTATAATATAATTAATTTACATAGTTTGTTGAGTGCTGGTTCTAATATCTACTATAGTTTGAGTTATGGTCAGTATATTTTGGAAAAATGTTGTTAGTATACTCGCATAAAGAAAAATGTTTTAATTTGATTTCTGACAAGATTTATTATAGGGATTTTTCTTTTTAGAAGTTTATTTTTCACGAGTAAATCCAACTTGGCCTCTTTATGGCTAGAACTAAATTTTAAGTTTTAACTTATATAAATAGACCTAACACAATCATGAATTTGCCATTTTTCGATTGCCTTATTGGGTTTGCAGGCAATTGTGACAGAGGAGGATGGGATGGAGTCAATAGCTCATAGATTTCTTTCTGCTGCTGTGAAGGTACAATTCCACCTGTATATTGTATGTTGATGAAATATAACTGTCTTCGAATGATTATTATTTTATTATCACTATTTATTACAGTATTTTCACGCTTGCCTTCATAAATATAGGATAATTACATTTGGGCAACAATACAGTTCTACTAAATTAGTAAATAGCAATACTGATGTGTTCTGAAAGTAAAAATATTAGTCTCCTATGTGGCAATTATGAAACATAAAGTCGTATTCTATTCTTGTATTTTGAAGTTGAAGGGTATTATCAGGGCTATTTTTTCATTGAGTTGTTCAGTGCAAACTAAGATGGGAGAATTGAATATTTTCCTTTTCAAAGATGTGGGCTGAGTGATGTAGTTTTAAAGGTCAGGTTAATGGTTCGTTTCACATTAAAATCCTGATAGCTAGAGTTTCCTAGTACAACATGGAATTATTTTGGCTGCCATGATATTGTTCCCAAATAATTGCTGCTGTTAATCGTGTGGCCTTAGACATCAATAACAATAAATGCTAATGGCAGAAAGCGCCATTATTGAGATGTTGCATTTGGTTTCTTTAGTGGGATTAGTTTCCACTAGCTAATTTTCAGGCAAATCTTCCATAAATTCTTTCTCATTCTTCCTATAATTTGCTGCTAATTTTTGACTTGTTTGCCTAAAATGCCTTGCAGCTTGATCGGAAACCTTCCAAGTGTGTGGTTTTTGAAGATGATCCTCGAGGAGTAACTGCTGCGCACAATTGCACAATGATGGCTGTAGCATTGATTGGAGCATATCGCGCGTGAGTAATTCTCGTAATGCATAAATAAATAGCACACGATGTTAATATATGAAAATAAAATTCCATGAAACATACTTAAGTACATAAAGTTCGGTTTGGTGTTCAGTTGAGTTAATGACATAAAATTAGTTGTATTCCCTTATACTGAAATGAACACTTTAGTACTTGAATTTTTTGTATGTAACTATTATTCTTTTGGCATTTAGAAACTGATGGATGATGAAACATGCAGGTATGATTTGGGGCAAGCTGATCTTGCTGTTGCCAACTTCAGTGAACTTTCTGTAATCAACTTGAGGAGACTATTTGCTAACAAGGGCTCTACATTTATGGACTTGGAGAAGCAGATCATAGATAAGAATCCTCCCAAAAGGAGACTTGGAATAGACACCATTTTCTAATTTAGTTACCTCCCCATTCTTTTTGCCCCCACCCCTGCCAATTTTCCTTGTAATTAAATCATTATGCAATATTATCAAATAAATATCGCAATCAGTTTGATCTGATGTAATCCTTCTGTTCTACATGATATTTTTGTTCTCCCGGTTCCCCAGACATCTATGCGGACGCAATCCCCCCCTTCTCTTAGGACAGCTGATTCCTTCCTTTTGAGGTGCTATAAATTGTCCAACAAGAGTTGCTTCTTTTCGTTGTAGTCTTCACATAAATTCTTGAAGAATAGAAATGAAATCTCTTCAGTCTAACCAGGAGTATGGCAGATGAGAAGCAGGTATGGTCTAAACTGCGGAATCTCAAAACCATTATTTGTCATGTTCGCTTGATGTGGCGGATATTGCATGAGACTCTGAGAAATGATCTCTATTTATTTTTAAAATAAAAGTGGAGTGAATTGCACTCCATTGTGTACTTTTTGTGATCAACATAATGAAACTATTGATCATCTTTTTGTGGAGCGTGAACGGGCAAAAATTGTATGGTTAGCATCTCCTCTCGGTGATACAATTCATCAATTGAGTCCTACTCCTTGCTCCTAAAATGCATGGAGAAGACTAGATTATGACTATGACGATTTAACTAAAGTATAATATCACTTTATTACTTAATTCTTAATAATCTTTTCATGCGTCTTATAAGATTATTACCAAAATGCTGGTTAATCTTTTCATGCGTCTTATAAGATTTATTACCAAAATGCTGGTCAATCAGATCGTTGATATCTTGGAATGGTTGGTCCTAATAGGATGTTTGATGTTATTACTCATTTTACATCTTTCATCTTAGGCTTAAATGTGTTTTTGGTCCATGCAGTTTCATCACTTTTTGGCATTGGTCATTACACTTTTTTGGTTTGGTTTAAGTCCCTACACTTTGTAAAAATATTGCTATTGGTCCCTCTCTGTTAAGTAGACGTTAAAAAAATGTGAAAACTAACGGAGTGCCATGTGGCCCAATCATTTTGTCACGTGACACACTAAAAGACAAAATTGTTATTAATTTGTTTTTTTAATTATTTTATTGACAAATATTATTTAGAATAGTAATGATAATAAAAACAAAATAAAATCCCTTTAACGAGGGTTGAGGGGTCACGTACACGAACAAAACCAAAGCCTAATTCATCTTCTTCCTCAACTAAGTACTACCACCATTTCTTTCAAACACATTACAACAACCAATTAATTAGAACCGAAAGAATACCCAATTCTTAAAAAAACTTTAGCAAAACAATCTCAGGTTTTTGTTGATCTCAAACAACAATTTAGGTTTTTGGAAAAATTTGAGGTTCAGTTTGAAAGCTTAAATCCATTCCCCCTCAAAGTTCAATCTCGTTTTTGTTTATGATATATCCTTCTTTTTTTATTTCTAATTTAATAATAAAAACGATATAAATAATTAAAATTAATTTGTTTTATTTGATTTTTAAATTTTTGTCTTTTAGTGTGCCACATGGCATAAAATGATTGGGCACATGGCACTCCGTTAGTTTTGACATTTTTTTAACGTCTACTTAACATAGAGGGACCAATAGATTTTTACAAAGTGTAGGGACTTAAACCAAACAAAAAAAAGTGCAAGGACCAATACCAAAAAGTGATGAAACTGCAGGATCAAAGACACGTTTAAGTCTTCATCTTATTGGTCGATGAGAGTTCCATCACCTTTCATAGGGACTTGGTTTCTTTTTCTTCTTGTTAGAGACAGGAGGCTAACCCTTTTTTTTTATGTAAACGGAATATCCTTCATACGCAATTGCATATACTAATTACTTGAGTATTGTGGGACTTAAATGGATGGTAAACTCTCATAAAGAATTTTATGTTACTGTATGTCTTAGTTCGAATTCGAATCAATGACTTTGGTTAAGTTAGAAGAGATCCATGCCATATAAAGTGGAAAAATAATAATTTTTTGCCATATGAAGTGGAAAAATAATAGTTTTTTATTAAATATTTGTGGAACAAGATGCCACTTGAGGTTAGAAAAGTAGCAAAAGAGATGTCGGGAGAATCAAGAGGTTTTGGATTAGGGGTAAATACTCTTGATGATGAAATGAAACTATTTAAAGTAAAATTAAAGTCAAAAGGAAATATTTTAAAGAATGGACTAGGTGTAAGAATGTCGACTTTTGGAAAATTACAAGAGAGCTATGAAAAAGACCAAAAAGACGGTGAGCGAAACGAAAACTCAAGTGTTTGTTAGGTTATTCAAATCCTTAGGCACCAAAGAGAAGAAAAAAAATCTATATATAGGCTTGCTAAGAGATGAGAAAGAAAGACAAGAAATAGGTAAGGTTCTAATTAAGGAAAAAAATATAAAGGATGGACGAAATAAGTATTTTGACAACTTATTTAATGAATGATATGAGATCTTACCGGACTCTAACAAACTAGACATTACATAAGAGGACCAAAATTATAATTACTATCCTCGCACTCAAGAATACAAGGTAAAATAAGTGTTGAAAATGATGAGTAAGGACAATGAAGTTGGCTCATACAACATATCTATTGAAGTGTAGAAAGGTCTTGGAGATAGAGGCATTTAGTGGCTCACAAAAAATTTCAACGAAATTATGAGATCCAAGCAAATGTCGCATGAGTGGAGAAAACACTTTAGTTCTTATGTATAAGAACAACGGGGAAATACAAAATCATGCAAATAATAACGGATTAAACTTATGAGTCATACCATTTAGTTATAAGAAAGAATTATTGATTGGAGGCAAAGAAAAGAAATTCCAATTATTGATGGAGCGATATCAGATGGATAAAAATGATTAACACTTTCTTTAATTTTTTGAAGAAGGCTATGATAGGGTGCATAAAGAGATTTTGTGGAAAACTCTAAAGAAGAAATGAGTTAGGATTGCGTATATTCAAGCTATCAAATATATGTTTGAGGGGGGTCTCCACTAGTGTGAGGATACGAGGTGGAGATACCGATGATTTTCCCATAACAATAGGATTGCACCAAGGTTCAACGTTAAACCTTTATCTTTTTACTTGCGAATCTAAAAGTTAGCACCAAGACGTATGTTTTTGTTTTTTGTTTTTGTGTGCAGATGATATAGTTTTACTTAGAGTCAAATGAAGAATTGGTTGGAGGTTAGGAACTTGAAGACGAGGACGAGCCTTAGAAACATATGACTTCTGCTTAAGCAGAAACAAGACATGGTATATGAAATGTAAGTTTAGCAAAAGATGAAGCATTTTTAACTTAGAGATGAAAGTTTAAGATCATATCATATCATGCCACAGGTTAGACAGTTTAAATATCTTAGACATTGGACAAAATGACGATGAAATAGAAGGGGATATAAATCATCGAATTCAAGTTGGATGGTTGAAATGGAAAAGAGCCTCAAGTTTTTGTGTTATACGAAAGTACTGCTCAAATTGAAGGGAAAATTTCATCGAAAACCTATATGACCAACAATGTTGTACGAGACACAGTGTTGAGTAGAACCAACACGAAAATTAAGTATAGCATAAATGAAGCATAAATGGAGATGTTGCGTTGAATGTGTGAGAATGCTATACTCCCTTCAGTTTTAAATGTAAGCAACTTTTTACTTTTTAGGTTCATTCAATAAATAATGTATGTGGTCCATAGACCACATACATTATTTATTGAATGAACCTAAAAAATGAAAATTTCTCTACATTTGAGACCGAAGGGAGTATATGATAAGATTATAAATAACAACATTGGAGAGAGGGGGAGGGAGGGAGTCAAATTACTAGAGATAACTGAAGATCTAGAAAAAATAGAAACTATCAATAAGAATTTAGAGATTAATGATTTAGATAAAAATATAATTTTTAATAGATCACATTGATATCACTTGATTTATATAGTCGATCTGATTTAGTAGGACAATAGTTGATTGTTGTAGTAGTAAATATTTATGTAAAATTAATTTACATTACCTATCTCAATATATTAGTTGTGATCGTGTGTAGCAGCATAGTACGAAGAATTACACACTATTGTGGTGACATGGCAGAAGTGAGTACCCACAAAGTATGGACTACTAGATCATGATTGGGTGTTAGATTCTCTTATCCTTCCCATACTTCGCCCGTACCGTAACATAGCTGAACTCAACTCAACTCAACTCAATCAAACTCAAACATTGCGAATCCAAAGGCAAAATCTGTGTCTGTCTGAAACAACACAATTCAATTGAATTCAAACATGTTTTGCGGAGTCGTGAGCACTTCCTTCACTTCCATTTTACCCAGAAAACAACAACACTACACACCCTTTTCCCCATTCAAATCCATTCAATGTTCTCTTCCAGGTATTACTTCCATTTATTAGGGTTTTGCATTCTTCTTTCAATAACATTTGTTGTTCAATTTCACTTGTCATGATAAGAAAAAAACGATTTTTTTAAAAATTTAATCTGGCCCATTATTGTGTAATCCTTATTTAATGACGGGTTTGTGTTGTTTTTGTTGTTATGCATCTGAATTTTGGATAATCATGTGCAGGAGCTGTGGCTGAACCTAAAACAAATAATGCCACAGAACCTCTTTTGCTCAATGCAGTTCGTGGATTAGATGTCGAAAGACCTCCTGTTTGGCTTATGAGACAAGCAGGGAGGTACATGAAGGTAGATTTATGCGCCTAATTGTTTGTTATACTTTCGTTGATAATCTTATGTATTCGTATTAGAATGGGTTGACTAAACCTCCGGCTTGTAAGGCGGGGACGGTCTCCAATTATAAACACATTGTCAGGTCATATGTCATCTGGGACTCGTAACAATCTGTGATTTTAGAACATCCAAAATTAGTGTTTGGTGTTTGTAAATAAATTATTGAACATTTTTTAGTAGTTACTGTTCTGAATTTGCTTACCCTTTTAACCAAAATGAAGTACTTGAATTGGTATTAGCAGATGTTTGTCTAATTCATTATTTTTTTCACTTTGTGTGAAACTAAGAATGGCTGGAGAAATGTTTTAACATTTTCTGAAACTTATCTCAATTTTAGAACATTTTCAACAGTTTTTCATAATGTATTCAGCTTAAATATTTGTTTGTTTGAATTGTCACATTCTTTGTATGGTTTGGTTTTATACTTCATGAATAAGCTTGATGAGTTATTTTGTTTACTGAAAGGAACTCTGATTTTTCAAACTTTATTGTTAACCAGAGTTACCAAATCATCTGCGAAAAATATCCGTCATTCCGGGAAAGATCTGAAAATGTTGATCTTGTGGTTGAAATTTCATTGCAACCGTGGAAGGTTTTCCAGCCTGATGGGGTAATATAACTCTCTAGCACATATTATACACTTTTATACTTTGTGCAGTATTTTCTTTACCCTACCTCTTGTGTTGTGGTTCTGATTATGTTGGCAATAATAATTTGCTCGATACTGATTCTGTAACAGGTGATATTATTCTCAGATATTCTTACACCACTCTCTGGAATGAATATTCCATTTGACATTGTAAAAGGCAAGGGTCCCGTCATATTTGACCCAGTTCACTCTGCAGGCCAAGTTGATCAAGTGAGGGAGTTTATTCCCGAGGAATCAGTTCCGTACGTTGGTGAAGCACTATCAATTTTGCGCAAAGAGGTTTGAGGGTCCTATACTACCTTTGTATCCCTGTTTTATCATTTCATGCCACACTTCTTTTTATTTTATAGCTAAATAAAAGTAAAACCTGTCTGTTTAGTCAAATTCCATAAGATTGTATGTTTTTTAGATTTATTTGATTTAAAAGTCACTGCATTTTGTGCATGTTCATTGGTTGTGAATCATAGATAGAGGGGTGTAATGACATTAAGTGAGGATATAATCTTAAAAACTCACAATACTGTCTGTCCTGCCAGTGGCTATCAAGTTAATATGAATCATTGAATAGATTTACGAATCATCGATTTTGTTTGTATGTTCTGATTGTATTGAAATGTTTTTTCACGTTTTAAATAATAGTTACCTGGAGACTAGGACTGTTCAACCGAACTGCAGATTGCAGAACCCAACTGAACGAAACCATATAGAACCGAACTGTTGATTACAATTTGCAAATTGTACTGATGTTTTGTAGACAGTTAACCAGACTGAAATTTTGAAGAGTTCAGTTGGTTAAATGAAGTGAACTGAACCTAAACAAATGATTGTTTAAATAGAGGAAGCTGCTGGTGATTTTTCATTTTGATTTAACACAGCTTCGTTTCATTTTAGGACAGTGGGAGGACGAAAGAAGGATTAAAATGTCCAACTGAACTGGTTTTATTTTGTATTTTCTCAATGAAACCACTTGAAATAAAAAATACAGAGTTAGTGGATATTTGGTGCCTTAATGACTCAAACAATGCCTCCCCTCACTGGCACTTTATCAAAGAATGAAGAAAACAGATATATTTGATGCCGGTGCACAGTTATGTGGAAATTCAACACAGTTTGGGTTTGAATCAGGAGAGCATTTGATGTCGGTGCACAGTTATGTGGAAATTCAACACAGTTTGGGTTTGAATCAGGAGAGCATGATGCACCAAACCAGTAGAGCAGTTCAGTTTGAGAGCAGTCATCTCCAGTTCGATTCAGTTTTATGAACCATGTTGGTAGTTCAGTTCAGTTTAGTTCGGTGTGGTTTTCTCTAGGAACCGAAGTTTGAACTGCCCTACTGGAGACTCTAATTATCTAATCTAAATTTCATATTGTTGTTGCTTTATTGTTATTGTCTGTAGCCCAATTAATGTATAATGCCCCTATGCTTTGCTTTTTTCTTTATTAATTTGAAAGTATTGTTCACAGGTAGATAATAAATCTGCAGTCCTTGGTTTTGTGGGTGCTCCGTTTACCCTGGCGTCGTATGTGGTTGAAGGCGGTTCATCAAAACATTTCTCTAAAATCAAGAGATTGGCTTTCTCCGAACCAAAGGTAATCTTTAACCATCTTTGTCTATCTCCTAAGTAGGCACAATAAACTTGTCTCCATGTAAACTTAGGATGTGCTTATGTTTGATTTATTCAGGAGTTCAAAACCTGGAATGTTTGCCTGTCTACACAATAACCAATGAGTTCTTAAACTGGTCATTTAGAGCGAACTTGTTTAAGCTATTTTCCCCTTGAAATAATCAATTATATTTTGAAATTTAAAGTTTGTAACTTGTTTGTTTATACTTATGAAAAATATCAGAAGCTGAAAAAGAAAATCAGATTTTTATGATTATTTTGAGAAGCAAGTTTGAGTAGGATCTGAATAAAAGCTATAAATGTTAAATTTCTTCTTTATAATTTTGTGTATTACAATGGGGCTGTTACATTTGGAAAAGCTTACAATGGTAAAGCTTGGATTATTGATCCTATGATTAAAAAGCTGTCCATATGATTCATGCTTACTATTATGCTTTCAACTTTCAGAGTGGCTACAAGTTCTGCATTATTATTTCATAAACTTATCACACTGATTTACTTATTGAACTGTGATTTGTCCACAGATCCTTCACTCATTACTGCAAAAGTTTACAACATCAATGGCAAGATACATACAATACCAAGCTGACAATGGAGCGCAAGCTGTGCAGATATTCGATTCATGGGCAACAGAGCTTAGTCCAGTTGATTTTGAACGATTCAGTTTGCCATACTTGAAGCAAATAATTGACACGGTAAAGCAAAGCCATCCAGAACTCCCTCTTATCCTCTATGCAAGTGGATCAGGAGGCTTACTTGAGAGAATAGCATTGACCGGTGTGGATGTTGTTAGCTTGGATTGGACAGTCGATATGGCTGACGGTAGAAGGAGATTAGGACCAAATGTAGCTATCCAAGGTAATGTTGATCCTGGTGTTCTGTTTGGTTCGAAAGAGTTGATTACTGATAGGATACACGATACTGTGAGAAAGGCTGGTAGAGGGAAACATATCCTGAACCTTGGTCACGGCATTGTAGTAGGTACTCCTGAGGAGAATGTAGCACATTTTTTTGAGGTTGCCAAAGGAATCAAATACTAAGTTCATTAAGATTTTTATTGATTTACTAACATTTTTATTCATTTCATTGCAGTTAATATAAGATTTTGGTTTGTCAATATTTTATTTTTGTAGTAATAAGTTAGTTACATGACTAACAGTTTATACATGTTGATGACACTTTGTTAAGTTAACATTTTTATCTCTTTGAGCCTCTAAATATAGAACGACATTTTATTGAATTAAATTCATCACAAGTCCATTGTTTTACATAGTAAAGTTTCATCTCATATATGAAAATAATTTGTCAAATTACTACTTTTTAATAACAAAATAAAGGTATTGATTGCTGTAAAAAAACTATTGGATTACTAAAATGATATACATTATATACTAATTGCAAAACAATAAATAAAAATAAATTACTATATTTTTTTGATGTATAAAATTTAGAGTGAGGGGATTATGCCACACTCTTAAGGCAGAAAATTCTGCAAATACCATTGTGAAGAAAAACTACCACACCAACTTTCACAACTACCATTGTGATGTAAAATATACCAATATCTGTATTTTTTCTTCTTCTGGAAAGTCCAATATCTGTATTATTTGTAATGTATAATTTAATGATAATTATATTATTCTGGATATATTTTTTAAAGGACAATATTCGTTTTCTTTGACAAAAGCATATTATTCCGGATATTCATAACTTGTTCTTAGAGATTTATGTTTAATTTGAAATAAATTTATATTTTGTTAAAAGTTTTTTTTTATAAGTATAATTTACTAAAGCTATGTGTATCTTATTTAGACTTATCATATGTTTTAATTTATGTCTTTCAAAAATAATATATTTTAATTTATGATTTTATTATCAATATTGATTTGTAAATATTTTTAATGTTTTATATATGCAATTAAAACTTCTCACTAAATAATATTATACAATAACCAATAAAAAATAGTCAAGAGTTGACTCATATTCCACAACGATCGTAGGTTCAACTCTTGCAAATAGAAATTTATTAGTGGATTTAATCTATAAGCGTGTTACCTAAACTTTCTTTTTGAACTTTCTTTTTGACCAACACCAAAATTCTATTAAAAAGTAAAAACTAATTTTTATTTCTTACTCAAAGAAAACTAAAAATTAATTTTTATTCTTTTAGTCAAAGAAAACTAAAAACTAATATTATAGAGCTTTTTCTTTTTTCAGTTTCTAAAGTACGAGTTTGACCGAGTATTTTTTAACGTATATTCAAAAACTTCTTCTTAAAAGAGCTATTAATAAGCGAGTCTTTATTTTATTTTTTTGAAATAAATAATATTTTTAATCTTCAAGAAAATTTTAGTAAACATATATCAGATTTTATATGATACATTTATTATTCAAAGTCATACTTATGATTCACGTTTATGATCATAAGCTAATCCAACGACTCTCTAATATACGTTTCAATCTATATTTTTAAAAATCACAAGTCAAATGCATAATAAGTATAATACCCACAGGAAAATGAACATGGTAATGGTAATTATACATAATAATTGGTTATAGTAATCATTTGTCATAGTATTCTACATGCTTTTTGGTGTGATGCCACAACTTTGACCAACCTTGTAAGCGTGTAATCCTCGTGCTGTTACCTTAATGTGGTAGAAAAAGATTTTTGTTTGAATGTTTGATATTACTACATAATACCATTTATACCCCTATACTCTCTTATAAATACCAGACAATTTCTGTTTTACATAATACACATGGCTCTCTAACTTTTCAATCACTTCATGGCTTTCTCTTCTCTTTAGAAGGTAATGATTTCTTTCTCTCTATCTCTTTTCTTCATTAGTTTTATTTCATTTTCTTACTTTGACTTGTTAATGTTAGAATTCATGTATATTGTCCTAAACTTGGCTTAGTTGTTTTTTTTCTTCCACGCTAATTCTATGATGATGCACCAGAAAAATAGTATTGTACTATCCACAAGTTTTTTTTTTTGTTTCCATCATTAGATCAATAAGACTAACATGTTTCAAATATGCACCATAAAACTAACATATTTTCTCATATTTGAATGTTTGATCTAGAGAAACAGTGCACCATTTTGATTTTGCTATGCTTTGTTTTGTTTGATTCTTTGTTTCTTATGATAATCTAATTATGTTATAACCTTGGAGTGTCCAAGTTTCAATTTTTTTAACTTATTTCCATGAATTTATTTTGATTGAAATTCAATTTTGTTGAATATGGTCGATATTTACTTATAAATTGGCAGGTAGATCTAGAGGAGCAAGTATGTATACATTGTAAATCCTAATCTTTGGTTGATTATATAGCATCTCTACCAGGTAACATTGGTTGTACTTCTTTAAAATTGTTTGTGTTTTCTTTTTGTTATTATTTTGAATCATGTTTGTTCTTATAAAAAACTTCATATATGTCATGTCATTGGACCTTTTTGATTGACTCATTTGACATTATCGATCGATATAAACACTTGTGAGTTTGTTTGAGAAAATTTATGAAACTAACTTATGAGTTATGACATGTTCATAAGTTATTTTCAACTAATTTTCATAAGTTATCCAAAATAGCTTATAGCTTATACAAAAGTAATTTAACATTATTTTATCTTGTATAATAGAAACAACTTATGCATCAAAGCTTATAAAAGTTGTTTGTCTTGGAGCTTCCAAAATCCGTTCATTGATTTAATATTATTTACTAAAAAATGTATTTTTTTTGGTGTTTTTTCTTCTATTAGGGAAATCATTTGAACAACTTGGTTTGTGCTTGTGGTTTTGATCTTGAAATGGATCCAGAGGGGAAATTATTGATGAATAGATATGAGTTTAGAAAATCATTAGGCCAAGGAAACTTTGCAAAAGTTTACAAAGCAAGGGACTTGAGAACTGGTGACAGGGTTGCTGTAAAGGTTATTGACAAGGAGAAAGTTCTAAGAGCTGGAATGATGGTTCAAACAAAGCGGGAGATCGCAACAATGAGAAGGGTTAAACACCCGAATGTTTTGCGGCTTTACGAGGTTTTGGCCACCAAAACTAAGATATACCTTATCTTAGAATATGCAAAAGGCGGTGAGCTTTTCCTCAAAATACTAGAAAAAGGTAAAATCAATTATAATCAAACAAGACAATACTTTCAACAATTGGTAAGTGCTCTAGATTTTTGCCACAAGAAGGGTGTCTACCATCGGGATTTGAAGCCTGAAAACTTGCTTTTAGACGAGAACGGTGTTCTTAAAATAGCTGATTTCGGGTTTAGCACGTTCATAGAATCTCATCGCTGCAACATGTTGCAAACAATGTGTGGAACTCCGATGTATGTAGCTCCAGATGTTCTCCGTGGAAAAGGTTATTATGGAGAAAAAGCTGATGTTTGGTCTTGCGGAGTAATCTTATTTGTTCTTTTGGCCCGTTACTATCCATTTTATGATCGGAATTCAATGGAAATGTATCGGAAAATCCACAAGGGAGAATACAAATGTCCCGACTGGTTTTCAGTCGAGATTCGCAGATTACTATCACAGATTCTCAATCCCAACCCTGATAGTAGAATATCTACTGCTAAAATAATGGAAAGTCGTTGGTTCAGAAAAGGATTACATTCGGAAAGTGTTCAAGTAGAAAGAGAGATTACAAATGTGGCTGCAAATGTTGAGTCTGATAAAGCTATTGTTGAAAATGAAATTACTATTGTTGAGCCAAATCAAGAATTGGTTCAACCAAAATATCTTAATGCTTTTCACATACTTTCTCTATCTGCAGGGCTCGATTTGTCTGTCTTTTTTGAAAGTAATAATGATGATGAAATTGAAGACATCAAGTTTACCTCCAAGAGCTCGGCCTCCTCTATCATATCAACAATGGAGGATATTGTGCACATGTTGAATATGAAGATAGTAAAGAATAATGGAGAGATGCTAAAGCTGGAGAGACAGCAAGATAGTCGACAAAGGTCACTTACCATTTCTACTGAAATATTTGAGTTTGCTCCATCTTTCTATTTGGTTGAGATAAAGAAGTACCATGGAGATGCATCGGAATACCAGAAGATATTGAAAGAACATATAATACCAGCTCTCAAAGATATCGTCTGGATTTGGCAAAGTGAGAAAAAAACACAACATTAGCCAGCCGGTGTCCAGTCCTGAAGAGGTTCATTGATTTGAAATTTTGAATTGCTTGCGTCAGTAATAAATTTTAGTTTGGTGATTGATATTTTGATGTTTAGATCGAAAATTTCAATAAGTCTTGTGTCCTTGTAATAAACTTTTTCTTTGGTATTAGTCCTTGAAAATTTCTTACCAGTTTTAGTTTTGAAACATACAAATGATTGTTTTAGTCCTTGGCAAAACTTATTTGATTGTTCCGTGATCAATGTTGTCATATACAACATGTATTGATATATTCTTCAAGTTTTTGCTTGGATGACCTTGCTGTTGTTATCAATGAATTCATCTTTAACTAATTTACCAATAAGCCAATGCATTTAAAATCGGCGCTTTAATACATATCGATCGTTATTCTTCCGAATTCTTTACATTTATATTTTTTAGATTTTGGATTCTCTATACAGTATAAGTTGCATTCTATAAACCACACTGTGGAATGAGAATATTAATGAATGAGTTTTCACATATCATAAGTGTTTGTATTTTGCAAAAGATGTCTGCTATTGGAACACACCATTTAGACATCGTAGCATACAGGTTTTAGTCCTGAAACATACACATGTAGAAAACTTTAGCCGAAACTTATCTGGTTGTTCATTGCTGTTACATATACAACATGTATAACTAATCAGGTTTCAGACACCGATTGTCGATTCAACTTCTGTGTTTTTTAATAAATGAACTCAATCTTGGTCCTCCATATTTATGTTATAGATTTTGGATTCACTATAGTCTATATGGTAATCATAAGTGCTTGTATTTTGGGAAAATCTCAACTCTTGTACATAAATAAAGAGATTGAAACATTGAATTTTCACAATAAATTGGCAAAAACAATAGAGATAAACCATTGATTACACACATAATTTACAAAATATTACACAGGGTGTAATGAGAATATTGTATACTTAATATGCCCTATCTACTTAATTACCTTGTTTTCATACTTGTTATTTTTGTGGTCCAGAACTATTTTTTTATATTTTTTTTTATATTTGGATTCGATACTTGAAATATTCTCTATATAGATCTAACGGTCCCCATGTCACTTCATCGTGCAACGACTGTAGGGGATCATTTTGAACCTCTCATACTTGTAAACCAAGAGATGCATCCAAAGTGGAATTACCTTCCATTTGAACACAAAGTGCTTCTTTGATTCTTGTTGACTCCTTCTTGTAAATGTATCTATTTGAAACCCAAAGAAACACCAACAAATTAACACTTGACAAGATCAAAAGAAACCCATAATAGTAATCTAAGTGAGAATCATTCAAGTTATCAGCAATCCAACTTTTTCTATCACCTCTTCCTGTTATTTTATCAGTCATTGTTACCAAAAAGCTGTTCAAGAAATTCCCAACACCAATTCCACTTGTGAAGAAAGTTGTTCCAAGACTTTGCATGTCTTCAGGGGATTGATCATAGAAGAACTCCAATAATCCAATGGCATTGAAAACATCTGCTATACCAATAAGAACATATTGTGGTAACAACCAAAATATACTCATTGGGACAATATCTTTAGGACCAAGAATGTGATTCTCTTTTATCACATGCATTCTTCTAACTTCTACTGCATAAGCAATTGCAATGGCTATGATTTGGATTGAAAATCCAATACCAAGTCTTTGAAGCAATGTGATTCCTCTAGGGTGGCCGGTTTTCTGGCGCATGAATGGCACGAAAAACCGATCGTACATTGGCACTGAGAGCAGCATGGATAGGGTTACAAAGCTTCCTAGAGATGCTGCTGGAATTTTGAAATCAGGACCAAGGTTTCTGTCTAAGGTGGTGCCTTGTTTCACAAAAAGAGTGTTGATTTGTGCCCAAATGGTGCTTGGAATCAGTGTTACTAACCATATTAGGAGCATACCAAGGATTAACTTTGCTCCTTCTACTTGATTTACTGTCATTGGTACTCTTCTTAAGGAACCAGTTGTAGGATCTTCTTTAATAGCAGCTTTGTCCAAAAACCTGAATTGCATTCCATGGTTATCAAATTAAGATTCAAATAGTAAATCTTATTATGAATCCTAAGAAATATTGATGATAAAAATATGTCAATTTTAAGCTAAATACATATGACATAACAAAATTATAAGTTGATATAGCATATATGAATCTCAAAATAATTCAAGATTCAAGTCACATTTAATAACAAAATAAAAGTAGTTAGCTAAATACGAAATGATTTATTATAGTGATTTAGAACTCGAGCGATTCATGATGTCCAAATAGATACACACACTAGATATTAGTATGAATCGGGTTTAGTTTAGGATCGAATCGAGATATAACTCAGATATTTGATAATTACAACTACAACAAAACAACCAAGCCTTAAATGAAATATGCTTGATAATTATTTCTTCAATCACTTTCTAGCTAACAAAATTGAATTTATTTATTTAATAAAAGAGTAGTTATAGGGTAATAGTGAAGACAATAGTACTTAAAGTTTATTTGAGTATTAATTTATTTAAAAATAAAATATAATTTTGAATGAGTTTTTGACCTATAAAATACCAATACTCAACTAAATTTCAGAATGGTTAAGAATTTGTCTAGTGGAATGTGCATGTGTAATCCTATCCTATGCGTGTAACTATACACTTGGAATGCATATGTGGATAGTGGACAATCTTGTCTTTGGCATGCAAAATGGTGGACACAACTGTGACACATTTTCCATATATGGAAAAACAACTAGGCTCATAAGATAGTGACCAATCATTAAAGTGGGTCTCATATGGAGGAAACGACTTGCATCGTTCTTTTTTTATAGATAGGCGAAATAGTAAAGTCATTAGTAAGTTATAAAGACAAATGAATGAGTCGAAGTTCAAACCTCGATCATTACATCTGATCTAGCAATTTTGATATTTTATTGGTTGAGTCAAGATTTATGGACAACTTGCGTATTCTCTACTTCGGCCACACATTTTTTTAGAGGTACTGCAGCTACACATGTGTAGTGATTGTGAGCAAAATGATGTCGGAGCAGTAAAATGGAATATCAAATACTACAATAATCCTTAGTCTTTGTGGGGCATTTTTAAACTTTGTATTGTATAAAATTTGCACACTTATGTTACATACAATGCCCCAAATTTAATTATCAGATAACATATTTGTGGTAGTAAAGCCTTTAGATCGAAAAATTAAATGAAATTAAATAACTTGACACTTCTTCTATAAATTCAACCACCCTTGATAGTGATACCCCACCCTTGTTAATTAAGCAAATAAAGTTGAACTTAAGTTAAGTTGACTGCCTGTGGTGGGCCAAGACATTAAAAATGGGGGACACGTAATCTTAGGACACGGACCACTTTCTATATTCTCTATCACATTGATTGATGAATTAAATTTAGATGAAGAATTCCTTTTCTCCATCAAATTTTATGGTCCTAGATTTTACCATTTATCACCCCACAAAGCCACTACTACTAGAATGGGTGCATGCTTACATTCACGGAAAAAACATTGTGAAACATACTGATTTGGTACCAATTACATTATGGAGTTTCAACAAAGCCACGTTCTAAGTGTTGTTTTGTATTGTCCATGCGTAAGACACTCTTAAATAGGTCTATGCGATTTTAAGTATTAGAAAAAGATTTTTGACTCCGTTAAGCTGTTAAGTTGGACTTTAAATTTAATCATTTATTATCAATTAAGTCCTTATGTTTTAACAGTTTACTATTGATCTCTACCTTTAACTATTTAATGTCAATTTAATCCCTGCCATATTTTGAAAAGGATTAATATGAGTAAAAATTGTCGGGCCTTTTTGAAATATTCATAATTTCATAGACTGATTTGAAAATGTCTTACAAAGTTAGGGATCAGTTTACTCATTAATATCCCAAATGAAAGAAATACAAAATGAAAAAAAAAAGACTTTGAGAACAAAAAAAATGGAAGAAGTACTTGTAATTAACACTTGCTTACCTCAAAGTTGGAGTGTGATAGACTTGACGTTTTCCCCTAATAACACAATGTTCCATTTGAAACTCATGTAGATCAGAAGGGTTACTAGGAAGTTGAAGTTTTCTATTCTTGAAGGCAACAATAAAGACACGAATTATATCCTTAGCAGGACTTTTAGATGTCCTAACTTTGTGTCGATAAATTGGTGTCCCTATATAGAAAATAACTAAGGACAATAATAAACCAGCAGTAGGAATACCATATCCAAGTCCCCATCCTAAATTCTCTTGAATATATACAAGTCCTAAAGTTGCAATTAAGGCACCTAAAAATGAAGTAAACATCCACCAATTAAAGAAAGAAGCCTTTAACTCTTTCTCATGAGGATTAAAATCATCAAATTGGTCAGCACCAAAAGTTGAGATATTTGGTTTTGTTCCACCTGCACCTATTGCCATTGTGTAAAGTGCTGTGTAGAAAAATGTAATTTGTGATGTTGAAGCCTTGTTGCATATACCATTTGTGCATGTTGGTTTCAAGCTCTTGAGTGATACAGCTATAGTAAGAAGTGTCATTCCCTAGTTTAATTCATAAAAATTAATAATATTATTATAATTAATGCATATATATACTATAACATCACTATGCCACAAAAATGAGGTAAACAAAGTGATCATTCATAAGAGTCATTCATTTTTTTTCCATCAATTCAAGGTGGGACAATAACTTCATTGTTGGGATACATATCATTAATAAATTGGTTTGGACTATTTATTTATTGTTGACAAATGACATATGTAGAAGCAGTGTATCCCACGAGTGCAATTTGTGGACAAATTAGCTCCAATTGGTAAGCATAGTAATTTAAAACAAGGACTATATATGTTGTTTGTTTAATAATCATTTTAATACATTTTAAATTTTTCATTTACTATATTTACAAGACATTTTTTTTAGACTAAAAAGATTAATTCTTCAAGACGAGTAAGACCACGGTGGACCGCAAACTCTCCCTCAAGAGTAACGCGGCTACATTCTTACGACTCGATTTGAAAAATATTAATAATTCAGTATGAAGTTATAACTTTATAAATCAGTTAATTAGATTTGAATTAATGGAAGGTAAATTACCAAGACATAAATGAGAGATGAGAGGGTGAAAGTCCAGAAGCGACCAAGGTAAGAATCTGCAATATAAGCACCAAGAATTGGTGTTATCCAAACAGACCCTGACCATGTATTAACATTCCTAACTGATGAAACAGTATCTTCATGAAGTTGTGTTGTAAGGTAATTCACCAAGTTTGATGCAACTCCATAGAAAGCCATCCTTTCAAATGCTTCATACCCTGAATTAATATATATATATAAGTAAACACCTAGTATCATACTATATATAACAACTCATAATATAAACAATTATTAAGAATTTTGCAAAGAAAAAAACTTCAAAACATTAATTAAGATCAGTTTCAATCAAGCCAAAACTTAACAAAACATGCATGTTTTGTGTGTGTGCGCGCGCATGCTTGGTCTTACCAACAAGAAAAGCACAAGCCTTCCATTTTCCAGTTTTGGATGGAACAGCAGGTTTGCCATGGAAATCAACAGTTCCATCATTGGTATAATCTTCTTTGGTTTCCATTAAAGATATTACATACACGAAAAGACAAAAATAAAGTATAAGGAAAATAAGAGCTAGCTAGCTAGTGATATATCAAAGAAAGGAATTAATTGATATTTGAGACAATGCTAGTAGTAGCTATATATAAAGCGTAAAGGCTCACTCCAAAAAAAAAAAAAGTTAAACTTTAATAAGTTTATAAAAAAGAAAGTAAAACTGTAAGTAAAATTTGTCATTAGGGTTGGAAATGAGGAGGATCGAGTTGAACTGTGTTCAGCTAACATGAATTTTAAATTTATATATGAGCAGTTTCTTAATTTATACTCGATTCAATTTAAGTTCGCGAACAACTTACCTCAAACCGTTAAAGATGGAATCACATATCACATAATTTAAAAGTTAGAATTTAGATATTAGAAAGTTTTAAATTAATAATTCAACGATCAACACACAGAAATATCATCAACTTTACATATTTATATTCTCAGCAAAAATACAACCAACTCAAAAAATCATAACATAAAAATCTAGCTATCTGAAACATATCCAAACAACAATTAAATACATAGAACTAGTGAACAACAACTTCTTTTTTTTGAGGGATAGTGAACAGCAACTATTATAACATTAACCAGCAATATAATATTAGTAAGGAAAGTCGCAACACAGCAGCAAACATGCCCAAACATAATTTTTCTAGGAAAAAAAAACCATAGTAAAATCAGTTAATTAGAGTAGCAAAAAACAGAAAATAAAAAGCAAATAAATTAAATAAAAGCGAGTAAATTGGAGAGAGTTTGCAAGTTTGATTTGATTGTGCAAAACAATTGAGTTTGATTGTAGAAAATTAAATGGTTTTGATTGCAGAATTTAGCGCTGGTTAAAATTCTTCGAATCTCCTCTATTTTCTTGTTGGATTAAAAACAAGTAATTACCAGTTATGAGATAATGGTTCTATTTATGTAACAAGTTCATAGGATTTTTACGTCTCTCCAACTGTCAAGTTGCACCTGCTAATCACAATAAAGATATACACACTCAACATGTGTAGGGTCGTCAATCCTATAGGGTTTGTATGCCTATGTAAGCTTGTTAAAGTGGGCCCCTAATCTCTCAGAGGTAATTGAAACAAAAAAGAATTGAGATTCCTAAATTGTCATCTAAAGGCTCCAAATTTATCTATGAATCTTAGAATTACATCATATATAATTTCTTACCTTTGTAGTTCTATAAACGGATAACCCTATGTTGTCTATCTTAGCAAGGAGAATGAATAAAGTTTATAATGAAACGTTCGAAAAAGTTGGTCAGAGATATCGATTCATGATTATCTTCTGCAACCCTCTGTTTTTAAGATTCACCAAGTATGTCACACTCCCTAGGATTCCTAAAAGTATTAAGACCTTTGCATATAAAACCTAAATAAATCTCAAAACATATATGAATAAAAGACTTGAATTAAATTTATCCAACAAACAAATAAAGACAAATTAGGGTTTAGTTATTCTTGATAACTAAAGACAAATTACAAAAGAAATAGAAATACTCCAGAGACAAAGGTTGAGGAGAGACTTCTCCCTTGATGCTCCTAACACCTGTCTTCCTCTTGAACCGCTTCGTTTTGAATGAGATTTTGTAAATGATAGGATTTGTATATATAGGCTGATTACCAAGTGAGTTTGGTCTGAAAAACTTTGCTTGTTCCTCAAACCCACATGGGAAAAACAACAAAATGTTAGTTATTTCCCGGAAGCGCACATAGTGCTTTGTTCAGTACGTTTTTGTCTTTTTCTACGTCTTTTTGAATGTTTTCTTCCTTCAATTTTGTCTTGGGACTTGAGACAAAATATCCTCAACTTGTAATGTCTTCATAAGCTTCTTGAATCTTCATTCATTATCTCCCCAATTCTTCATGAAGTGTCTTGATTTGCTGAATTATATGATTTTTCAATGAAATACATCAAAAACACCTAAAAATTGGTTGGTTTAGGAAAAACTAAAATTACATGACTCAATATGAAAACATCACAAAATGTCCCTTAAACCTAAGCAATTGTTCTAAAACTCCTCTTATTTGGGTCAAATCACAACTAAAATGACTAAAAAATATGTTAAAATTATATAAGATGAACCTTCATCAAATAGTATTATTGTATTCAATTACATCTAGACTCTAAATGTTACATTATAACAATCAAAACTTCCAACATATGCTTGTTGTTCAAATTATCAAAGTACATGTATATTATCTAGTTAGCTCATGTGTCGAACTTTTAATAGTTTAAATTAAACTTATTTATTTAACGTACTTAATTTTCAACTCAAAATCATCTTATTTGGTTTATAAACAAAATTAATGAATCAATTGTTGAGTCGAGTCTTAAACTATGTTCGAGTTGACTCGGTTTATTGTTAGTCTTATGACACATTCACATAGTTAAATTGTTAATCAATCTCAATAGAATGAATCAAATTCTGATATTGTATCCTCTCTATCTCACAAAAAGAAATGAAGAACTCCATTTGAAAAGAGATAGACACGAATGATTGATAGTGGGGTTAGGATAATCTCAATTTTTTTTAAAAAAAAAAATAGAGAATTCCTTTTGAAGAGAGAGAAACCAAGAAGTTTGAAAAAAAAATGAAAAATTGAATGATGGTGTACACTTTTTATTTATCTTATTCAATTAAGTTCTTTGTTTGACAACAAAGTACATGTACAACTTAGTCGGTAAGATAGTTCACATACATTCAAAATGGATGTGAGTTCAAATCATGAAGGAGGAAGGAGAGAACACTATTGATCCCCATTTTTAAAATGAAAAAAAAGTTGAGTTCTCTATTTTCTTTAAAACGAAAAGGATTTCAACTATTGGTGGTGGGTCCTATCATCAAATAGATTTCTCGCTGTAAAATTTTGACAAACAACCTTTCTTAGTCGTTCACAATTTTCTTGTTAGACAATTTAGTTTATGACAAAAAAGAATATTTTCTTAAGAAGTCAGACTAGCCCGTTGAAATTGATAGCAAAGAGAATGAACTTAAGAGTTTAAGAGAAACACACTTCAAAAGATTACTTGTCAACAACATCAAATCAACTCAAATGGGATAAAAATATTAGGCTAAACTACAGTTTTGGCCCCCTAAGTTTGCCAATGTTGCGATTTTGGCCCCCTAATAATAAAAAGGACAATTTTGGTCCCCTAAGATTTATCCCCTTTGCAATAGTGACATTTTGGTTAATTTAGACAAAGTCAACCACTATGTGGCAAAGGGGCTAAATCTTAGGGGACCAAAAATTGACCAAAAGGTCACTATTGAAAAGGGACTAAATCTTAGGGGACCAAAATTGTCATTTTTTTATTAAGGGGCCAAAATCGCAACATTGGCAAACTTAGGGGGCCAAAACTGTAGTTTAGCCAAAATATTATTAATTTAGTCCATCATATTTTTAGACGGAGGATAAATTAGTTCTTTTATTAGTTAAATTGAATGACTAATACGTTTATATGAAAATATGAGGACTCATTTGATATTATCTCTTAGGCTTAATTGCAGTTTTAGCCCCCTAACTTTTTCAAAGTTGCGATTTTGGCCCCCTAAGAAAAAAAACTACAAAACAGCTCCCTAAGTTTTGCACTTGTGGCAGTTTAGGCCCCCAAGGCTGATATTGACTCGGTCTACGCTGTTATTGACTCGGCACTTGTGGCAGTTTAAGCTCCCTAAGTGAGGTGCCACATGTTATTTATTTATTTATTTATTTTTTGCCTTAGGGGGTCAAAACTGCTACAGTTGCAAAACTTAGAGGGATGTTTTGTAGTTTTTATCTTAGGGGGCCAAAATCGTAACTTTGAAAAAGTTAGGGGCTAAAACTGCAATTAAACCTATGTTTTATTTAGTGTTTGAATTGAGTATTTTCGAATAAATAATTGAACATGTGCTAAAAAAAATTAAATAGGCTTCTAACGGGTCTACGACAAATGTACCAAACTGCAATAGTAAATTAAGTGATTTTTTAATTATTATTATTTTTTGTTTTAACCGTCTGGTTTCTAGAAGAAATGTATTCTTTTTTTGGTTACAAGAAGAAATGTATTCTAGTAAAATAGAATTTAATCAAAAAATAAGTAAAATTTGAACATAAATTATTTTGAGCAGGAATCGAATTTAAATTCCTTTCAACAATTCGTCCCACACAGAGTTTATTGTCCACTTGATTTTAGGGTGGTTTTTTCACTTACAATTTTAACCTTCATTTAAACTATTATATTTATAATTTTATCCCTTTTACTTAACTATTTACTTTATTAATCAATAATGTCAAATTCCATTAAAGTAGGAGCAACACCACTACAATAAAAGTTAATTTAAATTATTAATACATATATACAAGGGGATATATGATTTTGGAGTGGTTTTTTCACTTCAAATTTTAACCTTCACTTGCATCAAGACGGGCAGTAGGTGCTCGTTCTTCCGCTTTAACCTTCACTTGCATCAAGACGTGCAGTATGTGCTCGTTCTTCCGCTTTTATTGGCACGATAAAATGATTAAAATAAGAAGGAAATGGTAAAATTGGGAAAAAATGTTACACTAAAGCAAAACAGTTTTATTATATAATGTCAAAATAAGAATTTTTTTTATTGTCCAATATTGTTCCTATTGTTGGAAATTGTTCCTCCTATTGTTATGGGTTGTTCCTGTTTTTATTTTAATGAGATTTAACTGATTTTTTAATTAATAATTTAAAAAATATTATGAAAATGCTAAAATAGTTTAAATGAAAGGGTAAAATTGAAAAGTAAAAATCTAGTCCAAAAAGGGTGTATCCCCTTTAGATACTGTTATAAATTTAAACGGCTATATTTTCAATTTTATCCTTTTTACTTTATTATTGAAGTTATTAATTAAAAGATTAGTTGTATTTCATTAAAATAGAAACGACCATAGGAATAAGAACAATATTTAATATCATTAAAAGAGTTTATTTATTTTATTCTTATTAGTCAATAAGATTTGATCATAATATATGGCAAAATTTATATCTCTTTCGATATACTATTAAGCGCAATAGAAAAGCGAATAGACGAACACATTAGTGTCTATCTTTCCGCTAGTGACTAATAAATTATCTACAAACTAATAAATATATAGGGCTTCTTAAAAAAACTTACAGAGTCACGTGCATAAAATCTTCTAAAAATTTAGAGCATGTTTGATGGTCGAGATAAGTGACAAGACAAGATACTTGTATCATACCATGTTTCAATTCGATCGTTAGTGAAACAACAAGATAATTATGAAACTTATTACCATACCATACCAACAATATAGCAAATATAATAAATTTTTTTTATCTTTATTGAACGAGACAGCAACAATGTAGCACACACATAAAATGGAGGTGCCAGATTCGAACCCCGGTCAAGACGTCTGGCCTAACAATTTCGGCATTTTTGCTAGTCGAGCTAGGACTTATCGGACTTTGGATGACAAATTTGTTTAAGTTAATTTGTTAATCATCTACAAGCTCTATATAAGAGCCTCACTTGCATTCTTTTTACCATCTTTTATTAAAATGTTTCTATATGAATCTTATTCTCAATCAAGCCTTTGTGACTCTTTTAACTCTAATTCTTCGAAATCCCAAAATCTTCACACATATCATAGTAACACATATCGTATTTATATCATGGGCCAAAGTACTTTTTCACCTTTTCAATATTAAATCAAACACCTAATAAGTTCACACATGACCATTTAATGGTCTACGAGCCATAGGTTTAAGGTTAGAACAAGTTCATCTGTATTGAGTGAGTATCCAATGTGATCATTAATTGTAGTCTTAAGGATTAAATTCTCCTATGATCCCACATCCTATATGCTCAAAATAATGTTATACCGGTTAATGACTCGTCATATGAATCACATGGTGAGAAACATAGTTGATTATCCACCTTTAAGGGCACAAAATATGTCATGAAATTAATTAAGCTACTGTAAACAAAAACAAAAAATTAAGCAAGTTGTTGCGTAACATCGAGGGCAATTACCTTAATGACATAAACCCTCCCCAAGTCCAATCCGTAAGACAGCTATAATGGTCCATATATAACCTATGTTTGTGTCCTAGAAATGGACACGAAGAAAGAGACTGAAAATTGACTATATAATCTAAGGGTACAAGACAAACTTTAGATACACTCTTTAATTTGCCCCCACCTTTTACATTGGCTTAGAGGTCATCTGCAATAATTCACATTTTAGCATTTACTCATGAATAATGATGATTCCCCTAAGAAAACACACATGTCAATGGTTTGTAATTTTGTATTGAATGCCTTAAAAATGCATCTTACTAGTAACAGTCTTCTTCACTGCCAGGAGTTTTGGTTGTACATAAATAAATTCACTTCTAATCCAAATTCATTATTTTTGAGTAGAGGTGTCAATAAAGCCCCAAATTTCAAAGTCTACTTAAAAAAACTTCCACTAAACCCACTAAATTAAAGCTTCTTAGTTGAACAAAATTATTTGGGGTCACGCCCACTATAAAATCTACTTATTTGTGGGCCTAAAAAAGCTCCATATTAATTATTTTAAATTCGGGTAAAAAAAAGTTTTTTTTTATAAAAAAAACATAAAAAAAAATGTTTATAGAAATTTTGGGGCTTGGGGGCTTTTGATTTTTTTATTCCTGGACTTGCATGAATGTGGGCCTTTTAATCTTGTGGATTTTCAAGCCCCTTACTATGTGGATTAGGGCCAAAACTTCAAGGCCCCATGATATTAACACCTCTAATTTTGAGGTTGATTTATTTACTTTTATCTATAGACAAAGTGACAAACATCATTTATTTTTTTTATTATTTTTCTTTTAAAAAAAACCATTTATTTTACGGTTTATTTAAATGACAATTACGGCTTATATAATAGTATCATGAGTAAAAACTATTTTACATTTGAAATGCATCTTAATCTATTAACCCGATTAATTAATGCCCATCTTTTTTTAGAAAACATATATTCATATGCATAATGCATCCTTCTCCCCTCCCCTTAACAAAGTTGGAATTGGAGCTTGTATTTGAGACGCATGAGGAAACTTTGTTATAGCCAAAACTGAATGGCTCACCCCCATATTCGATGTTGACATGGGTGAAGCCTTAGGCCTTCTACTGCAATGCAATGGGTGAAAGAACTCAACTTGGTGAACAAGGATTTCAAAACGGACTCTAAAGTTGTGGCACATAGCATATATGGGAAGGACGGTGTCTTTGACTTCATGGCAATAATCAATGATTGTAGGGAACTGATTTAACAAATTTTGAGGTGAAGTTCATTAGGAGGCAAGTCAGTAGTGTTGCCCATAATCTAGCTAAGGAAGCACCAAATAATACTAATTTCTAGATTTATCTTAATACTCTTCATTGTATTTCTACTTTGATCAATAATAAAAAGCTATAAGCTTATTTCCTTCACGCAAAAAAATGCGTAATGCAGAGACCTAAAATCACATAAACAATAAGACCTTAAGAGTTTTAACACTACTTGTATTTTCTATTTAAGGATTGGATTTTTTTTTAGCACAATTTTAGGACCGAATTTAAAGCCAAAATTGCCAATTAAGTTGAAAGAATTGATACTTGAACTAACTTATTCAAGTGATATGATATACTAATGTCACTTTCTAATTTCTAATAACAATTTAACCATCCACATCAACACTAATTTTCCCACAGTAAATAGAATACATGTACATGTAATAATAACTAATCAAAAGAGTCAAATCAAAAAGGCTGTATTAGTACATGTTTTTCATATCCCATTTCATTTGCTGCCAATCATATTGGATGCGTGTGAATACTGTTAGCTTTTTGGCATCAATTGGTAAGCAAATCAAATCACCATTTTTAAGAAACGTTGTACTAAATTAATTAGTAGACTCATAAACAACAACTAACTATCAATCATGGGTCTTCTGGTGACATCAAATTGAGCAGTATCTTTAACTTGAATCGTTAGATGTGAGGTCACAACAATTAGAGATAAGAAATGTGAAGTAGACTGAAGCTAACACTTGTTTTGGCGGTGAAATAATCACAAGTATAACCTTTGACATTTTTAGATTCTAATCATTCTATTGGTCCCCAAACTATGAGAAATATTGAATCCTGCAAGTCAGGGCACAGTGTTGGAATAAAAAGAGTTCATATTCATTGAGAACGATTGTATGAAATGGTCCGAATCTTATATCCCTAAGGGCTAAGGTCACATGTGACTAAATTAAATAGAGTCGTGCTAACAAATATTTTACGTGCATTGTTTAACGAATTTAAGGAAAAAAGTTGTCTTAAAAAAAAAAGCAAAATAATTGTCAAAATAATAAATGCTCATTTTTTTATGTAAAAATTATTTCTTTTAAATCTTTAAATTATATCTTAAAGACACTTGTTAATATTTTTCATTTATAAATATTGTCTTTTAAATTGGATGACATTTCTTTAAAAATACCCACCATATTTAGAATTTAAGAAAAAAAATCACAAATTTAATAGTAAAAAATACAAGCCATTTTGATTAATTTTTAATTTCCTTCTTTAGCAATATCGTTTATAAAATAAATTGTACTAATCTTTAACTTTGTTGAAGCAATTTCTTATGAAGGTGTTTCTATTTGAAGAAACGAGGTGTACCTCATGAACAAGTGTATACTTCATATTGATTGTTGGATCCTCCGCGATGAGTTGATGGAGTGGAGGGTATCTTCAAAAGGCACCCTAATGGTAAAGTCAGACAATATGCTGGCACGTAAAGTCATAACTAGTGGAAAGACATCTGATTTTTAGTAATATGCTCTGGCAGTTCGCTCATGTTGGTTGTTATCTTTTATCTTGAATATAAGATAAACGGTGACACCCATCTAATTTGAATGTGTTCCTTGATGTCAGTGCCAAAAACGGTGGAGTACGTCAGTGTTGTTGAATTCATGATGTAGAGACAAGATGAACTTTTGGAATGGTGGAGCGGGTAAAACTATATGTTACGTCAATCGTTATATTGAGGGGAGCACCTCATATGTATTAGTCGTTATTTCAGGAGTGTATGGAGTGTATCAAGAGGTTTTGACATACTGCATAAGGGTATACCTTGGGGAGATAAACATAGAGGGTAAATACATCCTATGTTTTTTGATGCCTTTTGATCTTATTATAACTAATACGTCAAGAGTGGGGTGACATGTTCTGAGATATTTATTTCTTATTAGGAAATCAAACATAAATAGTTGCTTTGATTATAAAGCCATACCTCGAGAGAGCTTAACTACTCAACATAAAGTATTGGTTATGGATGTAAGTAAGGGTTAAGAGGAGAGTAAAGAGAAAAATCATCAATAAGGCTCCATTATCAAGTTGTGAAATTTGAAGGGTGAAAAACAAAGAATTTTCAAACGCAATATCGTAGAGGGAAGTTTTAGACAACCACCATGAAGCCTAAATGATATGTGGGAAAAGATGGTACAAGGGATTATAAAAGTATATAAAAAAAAAATATGTAGGGAGAATCAAGAGGTTTTGGACCTAAAGTTAAAAAAAATCTTTGTGATGGAACGAATGTGTTAAATGTAAAGTTAAAATAAAAAAAGAATATTTTAAAGCTTGGTCTAGGTATATAAATTATGAAACATGGAAAAATTATAAGAAAGCTAAGGAAAAAGACTAAAAAGATGGTGAACAAAGTAAGAACTCAAGTTATTTTATGGTTGTACCAATCCTTAGGCACTAAAGAGGGAGAAAAACCTAGAGACAAAGAAAAGTTTGATAGATGAGAGACTAAGAAATGAAACTCAAGTAAATGACAACCAATTTGGTTTTACGCTTTAGATGGTGATAATGGAAGTGATATACTTACTATAATGTGTGAGTGAGCGATTCAGATGGACAAAAAAGACTGGTATTTAATTTTTATTGATCTGAAGAAGGCATGTGATAAAGTTTATAGAGAGATTTTATGAAAAATTTGTATTAAGATTGTCTATATTGATGCTATCGAGGATATGTTTGATGGAGTCTAAATAATTTTTTTTCCAATAAGATACTTTTATTTACTATATCTCAACTCACCTAACAGCTCTACAAACTACAATTAATATTGACATTTTAGTAAATGATATTTTCTTTTGAAAGAATATTAATTTTATTATTAAATTCAATAAAATTAATCATTTTATTATGTCAAAACAAATCATTTTATCAAATTGCGCATATATAATCTTTGTTTAGATTATCCAATTTATATAATATAGATATTTATTTCTCATAATTTTTTTTTAATAAAAAAATGGAAAATTTTATTTTTTAGTTAATGAACTCCACCAAAGGATAAATCGTTCAGAAGAGCCCAAATACGAACAATTCTTTGTCAGTTATTGTTTACGTCATGACCGAACTTCAAATTAATAGAGTCCTCTTTCTCTAGAAACCGGAAGATCAACACCAAAAATAAATTTATATATTTAAACCTAAAAAAGTAATAGATAATTGTATTGTGTTTCTTATCACATATGAATCAAACAAATGATATAGTAAGTATCTATTATGACAATATCTCATTCTTAACCTACTCTTTGTTCTATCATGTTACTCCATCCGTCCCTTAATACTTGATACAGTTGACCTTATTATGCATGTCAATGCATAATTTTGAGCTTAAATATCTTGATCATATATTAGAAAAAATTATGAAAATTTAATATTTTGAAAATACTCATCGAGACAAATCCAACGACATCTTATATGATATTATTTATCTTTGTATATTAATAGAAAAACATGGTCAAAGTAAGTTAGGTCAAAATTATACATTTTCAAATGGGTCATCTATTGCGGGACGGAGGGAGTATGACTTATGATATCCACCAATTAGAGACATCTCTAGCTCCACTAGAATCATTCTTGCATATCAATTGGTCAATTGTATACTATGCACCAACTGTAACACTTCAAATCGTGTCCTCCCAATGGTCAACTCTTTTGTTCAATTAAATTGAGGATTTGAGATTGCAATTAAGTAATCTGAAAGGATAAAATAAATTAGCCGAACAGCAGCGAAATTAATTTAAGGAGTCACTCTTTTTTTTTTCTTTACTAAAAACAATATACATTCATTCAAATTATTACTAAAAGATATATTCAAGAGTCATTCGACGTATTTGGACTAGAGCTTGTCCATGCACATTAATTTGATTTTTTCCCCTTCCACTCAATTACTTCCAGAGAAAATAATATTTGGGACAGTCTTTTTAGTTTGCGGAGGCTAAAAATAGCCACAAATATTTTGAAGAGAACAACAAAATCGAATTTATTGTCACTAAAATGGCCACAAATTATCCATAAGCCCTAGCTCAACTGGTAAGATGCCGAAATTGTTAGGCCGGATGCCATGACCTGTGTTCGAACCTCGATACCTCCACTTGTGTGTGTGAGTTTATAATAACTTTGCATTTCGTCTATCTACCAAAAAAAAGGCAACGTTTAACCGTCACAAATTATGCTTCTTTTGTCAACTGTATCTTCTTTGTCGACCAGCCCTTTATCCTTTTCTTCACCAGTCCTATCTCTTCTTCTTTATCAACAATATTGCCAATCAAAGGCAATTCTTGTTGGTCTTCTTGTTTGTGTTCCGCCTCTATTTCAACACCTTTCTCAATACATGACCATATGTAAGGAAGATCTAATATTTAAGGCATCTCCATTTCTTCTATTATTTTCAATATGCCACGTCTTTCAAATTTTATTTAGTAATATCCTCAACACATCGTTCATGCTTTCTGATGCACAAGCTTGTTGTGTACTCATCTATCATATTAGACATGTCAAGTTATTTATTCTTTCATTGATTCTTTACATGTTTATCATGGACTATTGTATGAACCGGTTCAAAACATCTTCTATTTTTTATAGTCTTTCTTCCTTATGACTATGTTGATTGTACTATTGATATGATTGATACTCATACTGAGTTTAGAAGTCGTTGTAACCATGGTGAGTCATAGGCTATATATGCTATAGAGAATCTGAAACAGAAATAACTAACAAGAAATTTTTTCTTTGGATAGAAAAAAGGAGTTAGTGATAAATATTGTGCAATATAAACAAGCATATATGTACAAATACTCAAAACAATAAAATTTATTGTGATGCTCCAATATCTTAAACATTAGTCCCCGACAATGACACCATTTGATGAGTTGCTTTTATAGCAACGTCAAAAATAAGTATTCAGAGTTATTATATTCACAAATACTCGTGCGATACTAAAGTCTTTCAACAACTAATAATGTTCTGACTTTTGAGTATTATAGGGTTTGTTTGTACATGAGTGCTATCTTTGCAAGTTAAAAATGAAAAAAAAAATAGAAAAGTTATAATATTGATGGGATTTAATTTTGTTAACTAACCGTCTATTTATGTCTTTCCTTGATTGATTATATGATTATATGTTTTCTAAATTCCAATTATGCTTCCACATGTTCCACCTCCTACGTTTCCATGTCTTCCATACAACGTGAGATCCATTTGTCTATTAAATTTTGATGTCTCACCTAGTTAATTGGTTAAATGGAATTAAAGTCACATAGTGTATGTGACTCTAAACCTAGCCATATGTCTAGCAACTAGCATTCACAAATGATTTTTTTCCAGATCCCTTAGATAAAAAGTGGATGTCTCGCACTTTCCAAATCAAAATACCATTTTTGAATTGCAAATCGGAAAAAATACTAAGAACATAAATAAATCATCATCATAATGATATAGATATGATATATAACCAGTCAGATCAAGTACCTTCATCAAAAACGTAGTAACTAGAACTAATCCCAACAATAGAGAGAATTAATTATACATAACCTTACCATACATAACAAGAAGAAAATGGATTTGACGTTGAAGTGGATGTCTTGATCTCCTTGTGTTTATGAGTTTTGAGAATGTAAAAGACCTAAGATCTTTTTTAATATGCTATGAAGACCCAGAGAAGAAATAACGACATATACTCATGCCTAGCAGATTTACTTCGCCTAGGGAATTTGAGGTTTCTCTAGATGGAGGAAAATGACAGTTCATCCAACAGGTCACGAAGACCATCTTAATTTACTAGATGAATTGTTGCTCACCTAGCGAATCTGCTCTTGCATCTCACTAAAATTTCACAGGAGTCCTTGCTTTGGGCTCGCTCTTGCTCGCCTAACGAATCTTCGTATCTTGCAAAACTGGAACATTTTGTTCTGATTCGCTCACAATTTACTTTGGCTCACCTAGCAAATTTTCTCTGAGTTAGAATCCTTGATCTTTAACATTTCTTGGTCATTAAGTTCAAATACCTACAAAATCGAAGAAAAATAGGTAAAAAATAGTTTCATTGGCATTAAAAATATAATAACTTTATATTTGCAAGAACTCTGGAATTTTTCTTAATATTACTAATAAAACAAGTTAATAAATATGTGAAATAACTGAAATATGTCACTTATCGCATATTTAAATTATACAACACCCCTCTTCTCTTCAATATCATGTACTTCTCTTTTTTTTTTTTTACCTTTTCTGTCATCGTATTAATATTCCTGAGCTGTTGTTTTTTTTTTTGAGAGAATTCCTGAGCTGTTTAATTTGTTAAAGTTTAATTTTTTTTTTGAGGGAGGGAAAAGTTTAATTGGAAGCATATATATAAGCGTTTTATATTTATTTTCTTTCCCACTTTCTTGATATTAAGGAGTCATATGTATTTGTTGATGATTTAGTGTCAACCCAATACTAAGCCAAAGAAGATTGTATTTTCTATGAAATATCAAAGGTAATAATAAAACTGTCAAAGTTATGCTTATGATGTATTTTTCCCAAAGACTTGCCATATTTTGATATGTCTACTTGGTTAGCCTTGCCATATTTTCATGTGCCTACTTTCTTAGATATTGTATTGCTATTTAGTAGTTCTTTTTTAATGGACATCTTAATGTTAATATTAGAGCTTCTTAAGATATCAAATCACACATGTCAAATTTTAAGGCTATCCAGCTAGTAATCATGCAATTTTTTTTTGTGGTGGTCGGGGTTTGAACCCTGGAGCTTCCATATATTATGCGTTGTCCATACCAACTGAGCTAAGCTCACGAGGACGTAATTATGCAAATTTAAAGGTGCAAGTTCTTAAACTAATTTAGCTTTCATTTCGCCTATCACTTTTTTTTAATAAAAAATGGAAAATTGATTTACTAGAAAAAGCTATATCCATTAAGGACTGGTCTTGAATTACAAAAGTAGTCTCCTCGACCCAAATTTTGTCAAGAGTTGCTCTTTAGGCACCCTCACATTGCTCAAAAATCCAACTACTATTGGCTAAACGGTAGTTAACTGTCGTTCGCTACAAAATGGTAGTTAAGTGTGGTTTAGAATTTTTTAGATCGATCAATTTAAAACATCCCTCAAATGGTAGTTAATTGTCGTTGGGAGTATTTTCATCTGAGAGCAAATCATGGGGGCCTAAATAGCAATTTACAATTTTGTGTTTGTTACTTAATATATATTGGGCCATTCTATGTGCAGTCCAATTACAAGTTCTACTAACATAAGTAACTCTAGTAGGGAGATTGCTTTTTAGGCACCTAGCAATTGCTAGCGGGTATCTACAACACCCCATAGTTAATTGATGTTTGAGCTTTTAAATTGATTTAAAAAGATATTTAACCGATTTTAAAAGTGTTGAACGCTAGTTAACTACTGTTGTTAGGTGCCTAAAGAACAACCCCCCCAATAGATGGTTGCTCAATAGACCATTTAAATTGCTCATATTTTATAAAAAAAAGTTGATCGGGGGGTTATAACCCGATCGGAGATTTACACACAAAAAAAGTTTTATGGGGTTAAGACCCAATTGTTGAGGGGCTTGTAAGCAATCCATGGGGCCAATTGAGCACTCATCACTTTAACATTCTTGAATAGACCTAAATCTATAACTTTCAGAATCTCAACCCAATATGTATAAGGGACCGCTTCATCTTCAAAGGGGATACACAATTTTTACAATTTGTTTCAAACACAATTGATTGTATGCACAATTCGCACGTGAGGGAAATTAACCTATCACTTTCACACATGAAGGAAATTAACAAAGCCCAACACACAAGGTTCATTCAACAAAAAAACCATGGAGAATATTTTTCCATTCTTCCATACCTTACTTTGACTTTCCATGTCATTTTTCCTATCATCGCAAAAGACACTCATTTTAACGAATAAAGATGTTTCTGCTTTCCAATTTTGCAGGGCATGAGCTTTGACTCAAGTTTGAAATTCAAATTTCAAATTCCCATAAAATGTCTTTCTCATTTCTCTATTTGCAACCTCTTATACTCTCTTCTTTCACGACTTTGTTTGTCATCTTCTTCCCCCTCTTCCGCGGTAAACCATTTTCCATCCACCGCGAGTTGTTTTTCTTCTCTCTCCTTCACGTTTATTCTCTAATGTTTTTTGTTCCTTTGTTTTTCTTTAGTTTATTTTTGGTTCAGGCTTCAATAGAATCACCGCGTTGGGGTCCTTTTTATCGCCATTCAGGATCTTCTCTTCTAAGGTGAGTCTTCTTCTTCAATTATTTTCTTAGTTTCTACATATATTCTTATTTCTGGCACATCCCCCTCTTCTTTCTGTTTTGTGTACGAGATTGGAGAAAGATTACGAGCTCAAGTGTGGTTGTAAAACTATTTCAGTTCACCTCTTTCTCTGTTGATGTTTACAACTCTAAATATCAAGCTTTTATTTTCATTTTTTAGGTTATTGTTTATGTTTGTAGACAAAGAAACATGGTTCTAATTTTTAATAAAAGAATTTATTGAATGAGAGATTGATGAGAAAAAATATTTACGTTTCAATATTGTTGGAAGATATAATCCTATACTATATGATTCTCTTGAAACTATATTTACTCAAACGGTGTAATAAATAGGTCATATGTTTTGATTACTATGCATGTCTAAGCATATATACGAAGTTGTGTTTTAATTTCTGTCATATTTGAGAAGAATCACAATAATTAAATTTTATAGGTTTAACTATTTCAAGAAAACATGGAGCTCCTTACCTTAGAAAGATAGACTTAAGAGTTTATGGAGGCTTCAAATAACACACCAAAGCTAACTGCTAGATTTTCGTGTTATTTGTCCTTCCTTACCTCATCGGTCTTCCGCAAGACCTAACCCCCTTCTTTAAAATTTTGAGGTTTAACCCTAAAATTGCTCGTATATAGTTTGATGATAAAGCTTGATGATACTGGCCTGTGTGTGACATTATGGGCATTAGAGATGTTACAGAAACAGTGAGGATACAATTGTTCCTTGAAGGGATAAAAAGAAGACTTTTCTTGCCATGATCTTACTTGACGAGAAGAAATGAACAGACAAGAATGAAGAGAAAAGGAGATGAAAGAAAAGGCCCAAAAGCGGTTGTGGTGAAAGGAAAAGAAAAGTCCAAGAAGCGGTTGTGGTGGAAGAAGTTTCATGCCTTTTGAAGTTACAATTTTAGGGTTACACTTTCACATTAGAAGGACTCAATATTATCTACATTGTGTCGAGAGGTGGAGTCATGGGCATCATTGCAGCGAAGTAATTAGCAGGAAAGGTTCCTCCAACTCCACTGTGGGAGGCATGGTTGACGATAATCAGAGTCGGTGAATTGTGGTTGTTATGCGACAGAGGTGGATCGCTGGAGTTTGACTTAGAGGGATTTTTGTGCCCTCCTTTCATGATTTTCTTGAACATTTTGTTGAAACGCCAAGAAACCTTAACCGTAGATATGATTCAGAATAAGTGATTAATTGTTAAGTTAGTGATTTTGTGAGATGCATGGGGAAAAGCAATTCATCGGTGTCGTTAATTCATGAATGGTTCTCGATTTTCAAATCGAATTGAAACATAATTGAAGGAGAAAACTAAGAAACAAGAGAAGAATGAGATGATGGGAAAAAAAGGTGAAGGAGTACAAAAAATGGTTTTTTTTTTTTGGTTACGGAGTACAAAAAATGGTTGTGAGTGAGTAGAATGAATGTATGATATTTATGAATTTTTCTCAAATAACCTATTTTTAAAAGTAATATACCAACATACCTTACTTTCAAAATAAAGCTTCAAAACCCTATTTTTTTGGCGCAGAGAGAACATGTCATTCTCCTAAAGGAGCTATTTGTGGGCCTCTTCAAGGCCACGCCATATGAAATGGCGAGTTATTAAAAAAAACATAAATATATATTAATTTTTTTATTATTAATTAGTGTTATTTATTATTAAAAATAAGAGAATGTTAACGAGTGTCATTGATGCATTGGTTAAAGTTCTAAAATAAATAAATTTGCATTAAAATGTGATGTAATTATTGAAAAACAAAAGTAAAAATTTATATTTTTACCACAAGGTTTCTACTAAGGGATTCATTAACCAATGTCATTAGGACATACAAGACCCTTAAAAGTATACTCTATCCGTTTTAAAATAAATGTTGTTTAAGGTTTTTACACACATATTAAGAAATGCATTAATTAAAATAAATAGAGATGTTATTTTACCAAATTATCCTAATCAACTATTGGTTTGTTTTTCATTAAAGAAAAAATAATATTTTGGAAGTAGTGTATATAATATTAATTAAAGGGTACAATTGAAAAGAAAAAGTTATTATTGCATTGGAAAATGAAAATGACATTCATTATGAAACTTTTTTTTTTGTTGCTAAAACGACACTCATTTTAAAACGGATAGAGTGTAAAAAAACAATTATTACAAAACCACACGCAATTGGTTTAACATAGTTTCGCTGCTTCTTCAAGACCTAGTTGATTGGTTTGGCTTGAGTTTGTCGCACCTTCAAGACCTCGTTTATTGGTTTGTCATGGATATGTTGCTTCCTCGAGACCCCGCCTTTTGATACGGACGGATAAAGAGATAGATTAAAATAAAATAAAAAACAAAATAATCAAATGGCATGAAAAGGAATCGATGGGTGATATCTTTATAACAAAAATCTCGGAAAATCATTTGAAAGTAATTCTCAACACCTTTTGTATAAGGATTGTTTGTTTGGTTTTTATTCATTGTAAACAAGCTGCTTTTTCTAAAATATTGTCTGGTCTAGCTTTTCCTTTTAGATAAAAAAAAGTTGTGAATAAAGGCTGACCAAACAAGCTCTAAGTGACATCAAACAAATTATGAGAATTATATTCATATAAAAAAATCTATAACTATATGGGTCTCCTTTAAGTATAAATTCATCGTGTACACCTACAGTGTTCAAATACCTTCACCATTCTACCAAAGAATTCCTGCAGGAGAGAGCCAAATTAACTCCAATGTTTAAAAATGTTAATAGTCCCAAACAAGAACATGTACAGTTACTATAATAACACACTCCTATTCTTTTTAAATATTTATGTGCTTGAGACACTAAAATTCATGTAATTCAATTTTTTTTAAATAGTCTAGATTTTTCTTGCCATGTAAACCAAAACAATTTTTGAAGTTTCCTAATCCACACATGGCGCCTTTCTATTTTTTAGGGACCCTTCCTATCACAAAATGACATTGTTTGTGACCCTATCGAGCGATCCATGCAAAAGGAACTCAATTGTACGCACTACCTTTTAGCGGTAAAAACAAAATGCTAAAAATGACATTTCATCAAATCAGTATAATTGTTCTTTTACTTTATTATTGTTCTTTTACTTTATTATTGTACGGGTTAAATATGTTTTTAGTCACTACAAAATCATGAATTTTTTAAGTTTAGTCTCTATAAAATTTTAATGATAATTATAGTCCTCCATAATATTGAAGTTTATAAGAATAGTCCCTTTTTTTTTAAAAAAAAATACAAAAAATAGATATTTTTAGTCCTTCAAAATAATCTCCATAAAATGGAAATAGGGACAAAAAGTGAATAAATTTTTTATAGGAACTAAACTTGAAATCATGTAATTTTATAGGGACTAAATACATATTTAACCCTTATTATATTCATAACTAATCCTACACACTTTTTTTTGATTCAATAATGCTACACATATAGCGACATTGTTTTTTTTGTCTAGTAATTGAATATGCCACAAGTTTTTTTGGTGATTAATATACCACACAACTTTTATCATTTGATAAGACTAGCATGGTTTTATTTTTCCTTCAAAAAAAGAAAAATGACTAGCATGGTTTTTACTTAAAAAACAGATAGTAGCAATAATGTTTTTTTGTCGGATAATTGAATATGCCACAAGTTTTTTTTTGGTGATTAATATACCACACAGCTTTTATCATTTAAGACTAGCATGGTTTTTACTTTTACGTAAAAGCAATTCAAATTGATATTGATTCGAATATACCTAAGAATTTTTAATGTTTACAAATACTATATAAGAGAAGAGAAAGCACCGATTTTTTTCATTTTTGTGTTCTCTATAGCTTCTTTCATGGCAGCTTACTACTTCCTCTTAATTGTTCTTGTTGCTGCTTCTGCAATATCTGAAGCAGATGGCCAAAATGAGTTATGTACAGACTTCTACTGCAGCAGCTGCCCGGAACTGTTGTCTATAGTGAACCAAGGAGTCGTAAATGCTCTTAAAAAAGAAACTCGAATAGGAGCTTCTTTACTTCGATTGCATTTCCATGACTGCTTTGTAAATGTGAGTGTATATGATATGATATGATAATACATTATTGACTTGATTTTAATCCTTTGCTTCACTTAACTTGACTTCATTTAACGCAATGATCATTAAGGGCTGCGATGCATCGATTCTGTTGGATGATACAAGCAGTTTCATAGGAGAAAAAACAGCAGCAGCTAACAATAATTCCGCTAGAGGATTCAACGTGATTGATGACATCAAAGCCAGTGTGGAGAAAGCATGCCCCAAGGTTGTGTCCTGTGCTGATATTCTTGCTCTGGCTGCTCGAGACTCGGTTGTTAATGTGAGTTATATTATAAATTTGACATCAAAAGTTCACATCAATATAGTAGATGGTTAACACATTTTAAATATTTAAGTGGTTAATTACGTTCAGTATAGGTAATAAATAAAACAAGGTGTTGCGACTCATTAATTATCCATAAAACAAAATTAACCACCACTGTGATTGTCGTTAACCACGAATTTCCAGTGTTCAAATAAACATAATTTTTAGGTGTTTTAAAGAAATTGTGCTTAGTGATATTCCTTAAGCACAACTTGTATTCAAATATACACCTTGTTATATTGTGTTGAATGAGAGGTTAATGAATTGCAACACCTTGTTGTATTCATTAAACAACTCATTAAACACATTTAACCACATATGTGAACTGCAGTAACCATTTAAATTATTATCGAATTTTGATGTAAATTTGTGTATCAGAGTATTATTTCTGTCATATGTAATTTCATATCCCAATATGATACTATGCCCTTACTTAGAGAGATTTAATTAATCTATAAAGGGTTGAATGGTTGTTGGAATATACAGCTAGGAGGCCCTTCATGGGATGTAGGCTTGGGAAGAAGGGATTCAATCACAGCTAGTAGGGCTGATGCCAATAAATCAATTCCTGCACCCTTTCTCAATCTAGGTGCTCTCAAAACAAATTTTGCTAACCAAGGGCTCTCAGTTACGGACCTGGTGGCTCTTTCAGGTACCAAAGTATTCCTATTAATGCTTTATCATGATTCATGACCTCAACTTTATTAAAAAATTCTCAGGAAGAAGAATTTAGCATTCAATATTAGATCTATGTTTCAATTGAATTGAGTATATCTTGAATAACAGGTGCACATACAATTGGCCTAGCTAGATGTGTACAATTTCGAGCACACATCTACAATGACTCCAACGTCGACCCCTTGTTTAGAAAGTCTCTACAAAACAAGTGCCCCAGAAGTGGAAATGACAATGTGCTCGAACCTTTCGACTATCAAACACCAACTCACTTCGATAACCTATACTTCAAGCATTTACTAGCTAAAAAGGCTCTTCTCCATTCAGACCAAGAGTTGTTCAATATTGGAAGTTCTACTAATAATCTGGTAAAGAAATATGCTACTGATAATGCTGAATTTTTTAAAGCCTTTGCCGAGGGCATGGTCAAAATGAGTAGCATCAAACCCCTCACAGGAAGCAATGGACAGATCAGAACCAATTGTAGAAAAATCAACTGAAAATTAGTGAGTAATGTGTACGTATGCGTATACATATATTATATATATGTGTGTAATTATTCATATATCTGTTCAAAATGATGCCTAATAATGATATTGTATCTTTTTTCATTAGGCAAATAAATGTAAAATATGGCAAGATATTCATTTATAGCCAGGTTTGAATTGTAAGCATATATACTAATAAAGTCTCAAGCTACAAATTTATCACATGTGAAACAAGATAGTGTAGTAATTAATTGCCAAGGTTAAACAACTTTTCCCTTTATTACAACCTAATTTGGAAATTGAGAATTTTGAAGAGTATGGAAGATGGAGAAATACACTTATACACACATGCATGGGAAACACACAATCAATTAATGCATGTATGAAAGATGTAAAAATGTAACAAAGGGTGGTTAGTTAAAGACA
>Ga0315915_1000172_pt1 | contig 54284 bp, 22 predicted proteins | sample MpolbnodulesMG_FD_207738 | JGI IMG/M metagenome (GOLD analysis project Ga0315915, IMG submission 207738) | Medicago polymorpha root nodule microbial communities from Los Angeles, California, United States - branched nodules | ecosystem: Host-associated > Plants > Roots > Nodule | place: USA... | reverse complement strand
GATAATCTTGCAAAACAAGTCACTAAAATGCCTAAACTAACACATGAAATATATCACTTTTGAGCACTTATCAAACTCTCCCCAACTTAGTTCTTTGTTTGTCCTTAAACAAAAGATTCAAAAAGGAAAATTTACAAGGATTCAGACAAATTTTTTAGCACAGTGCAAAATAGTTCAAAGTTTAAAAACTTCTCAAATGCATGATTTAAATGTAAATGCGTGGGAAAGCATGAGGTCTTCCACTAATCTAAGCACAAACTATGAATGTGAAACAAGTCCTAAGCACAGAATTTACATCACAAATTCAAAACACAAACACGATTATCTATGAACCACACCTAACACACTTCTTTGCAAGTAGACGAGACAAAGCAATAACAATGAGTGAGGGTAATGAACACACATCCAATAATAACGCTAACATCCTGATTAAGTTAGGTGTCCATCCAAATATCATCTCAAAAAACATAAAAAAACATGGATCAAAATGTCTTTCTAGGGTTATAACTTAGCTTGGCTACAAAAGAAATGTCATATGTGGGATAATTGAATTCAAAGGCCAAATATAGAGGAATATTCTTTCTATTTACAACCAATTTCTCTCAATTTCATTCCAAACCCTCGGCGACAAGCGATCAACACACTAATCTTGACAACTTATTCTATTTTTGATTTTTCTTCTTTTTCTTTTCTTTTTCAAATGTACACATTTGTGTTTCTTTTTCTACACAATTTCTTGTTGTCAGATTACTATAAAATTCACCATGATACTTGACACAATAATTTAACCTCCCTTTCTCCCCAACTTAAACACAACATCACCCTAATTGAATGGTCCCCTATACTTAGGCAAGGGACATAGTACAAGAAGTTTAAGGGTTCAACAATTTAAAAATATCAAAGTCCTATAGTGAGTAAAAAATGAACTGAATTTTGAAAAATTTCGGGCAAATTCATTAAGCATTGTGCTTATGAACATTGACAGTTCATAATTGAGGACTTTGATTCATTAAGCTCAGATGGGGTTATCAAATGCTCACTCTTCTCACATGGTAGGTTTTATGTGGTCAAGTGATTCAACTCAATTTCAAAAAGTGCCTTGATCCTTTCCATGGTTTCATACAATTCAAAAGAATTATTAGATTTAACATAGAACAACCAAGTTAAACAATGATTATTGGTCTCCTGCATATAGTATACCAATTTGAGGCTTCGTCACTTTTAGGCTAAGTTCTACATGGTTCAAGAATAAGCATGTTTTTGATGAGAACTAAATGAAATAAGTTTTGTTCAAAGTACTAGTTTCAAATTCTAGTAAATACCTAGAAAAACAGGAAACCAATACCTTGGCTTTGCGCTTTCTCACAATTCATATCATTATGACACACCTGAGTTTGCTCAATATTTGGCTCTTTCGAGCACTTCAACTTTGATGTTCATGAACAATTTTCTTTTCGAGAAACAAAAGCAAGAGTAAACAAATTTTTTCATCCAAAGCACATTAGTTAAAAACAAACAATAAGCTAAGTTATTAAACCAAAAAGAACATTACTGAAAAAACTAAAAGCAAAGTATTGAGCACTTCAAACTGTGCTCAAAAGTACAAGTACCAAAATGAAAATTAAAAATTGTTCCAACATGAAAGCAAAAGCATAAAGTAAACACACTAAGCAAAAGCTAAAAGCATCACTAAAACATCAAGAAAACTGCAGTCAATGGTCCTCCTGATTATCATCCATGACATCGAACTCCTGTCCATCACCCTGATCACTGGTTGTCCTCTCATCATCCTCAGCAACACCATAGTGCTCACCTCTCTATAGAAGACTGGCCTGTCCCCAGGCTATGCGCATGACTGCAAATACTGCTCATGAGTCATCATCTGATAGACTGGGTCCATGCGATCATTGTAGAGATGTTGGTAGATGCCTTGGTTGCTCCTGAAGATTGCAGCATTTTCGTCCATAATCAAATGATCCCTCTGCTCCTGTCTCTGGTCTCTCTGCACCTGCTGATCCATCCAAGCAGATAAAATGAAGAAGTCAAAAGTGCCAGACTGCTGGGGCACATTGATAGAAAATTAGCAAGTGTACTAATTCAAATCGAGTAATAAAATAATTCGTTTCCTCAGTGACTGTTTTGATTTCTACGTAACAAGGACGTCAACAGTAAGATGTAATTAAATTGGGGGTTGCCTTAGGCAAATTGGTTTTTAGTGCAATTGTAAATAAAATGACGAAACTAAAGTTGGTTTTAGAAATAGTTTAGATAGATGACTAGGTCATTCGATTCATATGCACATCACTCAATAACAACCTAATTCTTTAAAACTACAAATATCACAAAGTTAACGACGAATTAACAAATTAACTTAGGTCAATCCCTTGATCGTAAGTCCTCTTATCTAATCATAATTCCCTAATTCCTTAGGTGACCCTATAATCATTAAATGTTTTTAAGTCCGTTAATTCAATTATCACAACCTAACAGCGCTCTATCCCTAGATCGTCCGTTAGATTGAACAGTATAAATATGTCTGAGTTACACGCTACTGTCAATAGTCATATAATCTCTTGAATCAATTATATTTGGTCAGAATCATAAAGGCATGAAGACTGATTTATACTGAATAAACTAGATTGACATTCATAAACAATAAGAGTTTCAGGTTACATAAGTATGAGCTAGCACAAAATCATCTCTTGACTTAATCTCAAAGGATTTAGCTACTCATGGCTAAAGCACAAATAACTAATGACAAAGAAGAGTTCATTACATGAAATTGATAACCGGCTATGAGTTTTGATGGACTCCCAGCTTCTGCTCAGTGATCCACCTCAAAAAGTTTGTTTTTCTCTCTAAATTTTCGAACCCTCCTTTTAGAAATCGACTTCCCTTTTATAGGAAATTTCCCAGAAACGCTAAAATCGTACTCCGATGCTGCAGATCGGAGCACGATGGCTCATTTAACTCAAGTCTGACACAGGAGCGTCTTAAAATCGTAACCCAATTCCTAAGAAATCGTACTCCGATTTTTTACGAGACAACATGTCTCGATTTAGCTTCATGATCGTACTACGATGTCACCAAATTAGAAGAAGAGGAACAATTACTCTTTATAATCTCGACCATTGAATTTTGTTTCGCCATGTGTCAAACATCAGTGGGACTAACTGGGAAACTGGAGCAATTACAAACTGGAGCAGATTCGAAACCCGAACCGGGCCCAAACAAAATGTAATTAACCGGACATAGCGAGCGTATCAAGTGTTACTTACAACAAGTCGTAACTTACGACTCTATTCTATAAATTTCGTGTGTGTATTTTCTTCGCATTTTCACCGAAAACACAATTCCGGTCAGATACAATGGTGGAGGAAGCTCCGCCTTCTTCGCTGATTTCTCTCTGTATCGATCATCTCGCTAACCAACTCCTCTTCGGTATACAATTTTCGTTCCCTATCTATATTGATTGAATATTGCAATGTTTATGAAATTATAACCTAAAGTTTTGAAACTGTTTCAGGGGAAGATGAAGTTATTGCTATTATTCCAGTTATATATGAACTTCCATCACATTTGCTTGATGATTTGATTTCACGTTTAACTCCTCATGCATTGTATCATTTCCACCTTCACACGTACGTTTGTTAATCAACTCGATTTTTGTTAATGATTGTTTATCTGAACTATTATCTGGAAGTTAAGATTTAAGAATGAATCACTGATAAGTTTGTTATGAATTGTAGATCAATCAGTTTCATGATTTTCACTGAAATTGATTTTTTTTAATCATATAATATTATTCCTTCATTGATCATTGATGACTAATGTGATATATGTTATTTTAATTATTAGATATTTTGTTTTTGTTTTTGTTTTTGGAATTTGGTTAATCTCATGCAGCAAGTTTTTTATCTTTGCGATTTTAGGGCTAAATTGGTGATTCATGTTGTTCGGTGTTTTTTTGTGCGTTAGTGATTTTTTTTAATCATATAGTATTAGCCCTTCATTGATCAATCAGGACTGCTGTGATATGATATTTTCAACTGTTTTTTCTTTTTTTGGAATTTTGTTAATTTCATGCACCAAGTTGTTTGATCTTTATGATTTTAGGGCTAAGTTGGGGATTCATGTTGATTGCTGATTTTTTGTGTTTTTTGAGTACTAGCTGTCATATTGTTCTGTTTTATACTATTTAGTGAGTGAATATGCAAACTGGTCATCGAAATTGTGATCATCGGTGAAAATAATCCCTAATTTTTGTGAATTGGCAAATACATTATTGAAATTGTAAGATGTTAGTTAAAAGTTACTCTGATAACTTTAATTGTTTGAGACTATATTTTTACACATTAGTTGAATACTTGGTCCCTCCAAGTTGATTTCACATCAATTTCACCACACTAGATGCTAATTTGTCTATGAAGTATAGTCTCTTCATGACTAACTTTGTCAGTGATTGTCCCTGCACAATTGCAATTACTGACAGTTTTGCCCATGAGTTGATCTAAATTTCGTCGGCAATTAAATCCCTAGTGAAGTGACATTTATTTGGAATCAACATGCAACGTGACACGTCCAGTTAATGTGCCAAGCCATAGCCTCTAACGGCAAAAATTAACATAGGGACTATTTTGAATGTCATTTTACAATTTCAGGGAATGTATTGGCCAATTTGAAAAAATGAGGGACTATTTTGACCGATGTTTACAATTTTGAGGCCAATTTTCTTATTCATGTCACTATTTAGTTGTGTCGATAGTAGGAGAGTTTCTCGGTAGATCGGGTAATAGTGGTTCAGTGCTTTGTTAACTGCTGATATCATCTCTATGTTCTTTTGATGTCTTTGGTTGGGTCATTGTTGTGTTATTTTTGGCACAAGAGAAAGTTAAAAAACGTAACAATCTCCATTCAACACTAACTTTAGTTTCTGATAATTGATACAACAATTTCAATAATAGAACAGTACAGTGTTCTGCTAACTAACAATGATTATATAGCCTAAACCCCAAACACACTGTAACAATCATAGTGAAAAGACACACCAAACAACTACACAAGCACATCCCAAAACACTTGTGTACATCATAAATTTCGGCGTCTGAATAGTTATTATTGGCACAGGCCATTTCAGGATGTAAATGAGGAAGATTTTTCGCGTGATGACTCAACGAACAACAAGAGAAAACGTTCCAGGTTGAGGAGAATTTTATACTCATCTGGTTTGTGCAAATGCATTCTAGTGTTATCCTTGTTGGTTATGAATTTGTGAATGGAATCTTGTTATTACAGGGATTGGAATCTAAATACAGCCTGGCAGAAGTTGTTTGAGTTGCGGTGGCCTGATCTCATTAATCAGATTCAACCAACCGACTGGCAGAAAGCATATTGGGAAGCCCATTTGCAAAAGTATTTACACCATTAAGCATTATATTATGTCTATCAATTGATATCGTTTTCTCTCAAAATTCTTATTTTTGTATAATCTACTTGAAATAACAGCTGTCTGGATGAAGCAGCAGAGATAGCACTAATTTCACCCTTTAAAGGACGTCTTGCTGACATAAATATTTCAGGTACTATGCTAAGTTGCTTTCTCTGTAATGAAATTTTCAATGCGAAGTTGCCTTTGATATGTTTATGTTAATTGAGGAAATTTGACTCAGTTAGAAATTGTTAGAGATGTGGGTCATGAGAAGGGTTGAGAAGAGGAGAGAATCTTGCAATTTAAGAGGCTTGTGGCCTGTGGGCATTTGTGAGGTTTGCAGACCCTCAAAGTTCTGCAGTTTTGTAGTTCTGTAGTCAAGGCAATTTTTCCTATTTTTTTCTAATACTGTTCCTATCATATCCGTATCAGGCTTATAGCTCCAGAATAGGAAAAAGTATGTTCAATTTTGGAAAACAAGGGAATTTTTCCTATTTTCATCTAATTAAACACTGGTTCCTATCAGGCTTATAGCTCCAGAAAGTATGTTCACTTTTTAAAGTGGTTATGGAATAAGTCGATTTTGTTCCTCATACAAGAATGTTGCTAGTGTTCTTTTAGTTAAAGAATAAATGTGATTGTAACATGTTGCTTTTCACTTTTAAGGATGTAGATAGTTTTTAAGACTTTGACACGTTGAGCGCCTTTGGCTGATGACAAAGAATGAATGAGCAATATAGGTGATTCAAAGTTTGTTCAATTGATTGATTATCCTTTTGGAAAAACTATTGAAGTGCCATTTTATTCTTTAAGTATTGTCTGTTATTGTGATATCTCCTACGTGAGTATAAAGCTTCTGAGCTTTTGAGAAGAAAAAAATTTAGTTGCAAAGAGTTTGCTTTGACATCAATCACATTCACAGTCTGTATACTTAAGATGCCTTAAACTTTGTGCTTAAATAATCTTTTCTGTGTGGTGCACAACCCACTTCACTCTGTTTTATTTTGTCAATTGATAATTATTGAATTTTCTTTCCTTTTGTACTCTTCTTTTTAGAGAGCATACTGCGCCATATTGGTTTTGTGAGACTTGCAGAGCATGAATACGATATATATTCAAAACTCTCTTATCATTGCCTACAATTTGGAAGCCATGTGAGGTAACATGTTAAATTGTTTTTTTTTTTGAAGGAATCTTAAATTATTATCTTCTATTGTAATTTATATGAAAACAATATTTCCCCTGGGAATTGGAGGGTTAAAATGAAAATATAATAAAGGGGTTAACCATGGATTACAGTTTTGTATTCATGGAAAAATACTTTCTTTCTATTGGTAATGGTCAAATGCTTTGACTGTTGTGGCAGCCACCTTCTAGGTTCGATCATTTTGATAGAGTGAGGTGTTCTGGTTTTATCACAGTAGTGACGCAGTCACACAAATATTCAAAGAGAATTGCTAAAATTACTCAATTTGACAAATTGTAACCGAAAATAAGATCTGAATTTAATTCCAATTAAGTCATGGCAACACTTTTAAGACATAATCTAATTCAAATTGACCTGAAACATAGTGATGTAATTGTAAATGCACATCCAATGATCCAACCAAATGCACGGTGGATTGTTGTGAGATACCAAACATACACCAATTCACTGCTTGGTTTGGCAGTGGTGTAAGAAAACACACGTCACCAATTCACTGCTTGGTTTGGCGGTGGTGTAAGAAAACACACGTCCAGATGGCTTTGTGCCATGATTTTAAAGAAGCTTCAAATACTAGCTTCCTTGTGGCCGCATATTTACATGGACTCTGCCGCAATAACAAACACATTACAAGTCATTCTTTGAAGTCATGTTCCCCAAAGTCAAAATCCTGACTACGCCCCTGAAAGGAAATATCATTGACCAACTCTTCTAAGGGTGGCAATTGACTCCATTTATTCATCATCCATCCATTCCATCCAACTATCAATCCATTGACTATACAATAAAATTGTTAATAGATTGGATCCAATTCCTCTATTTTCTTTTTAAATCCAATTGATAACTTTTTATTTAACGATCCAACTTTTTTCAAAAAATCCAATGGATTTTTTTTAAAAAATAAAATAGATTTATGTAAAAACGAAAAAATAATTATAATTATTTTAAAAATTAATATTTTCATTAATTTAAAATCAAAGGTAATTATCACGAGGCCGGCCGTTGGTTGCCACTTTTGGCCTCAGTCAGCCACAGCTGCTACCACCGCCACTTCCATGTATTATAATTAAAATTATTAATAAATTTTTTAAATAATAATAATTTATTTTTTGAGAGATTTGTTTTATATAATTTAATAAATGGATTGGAAATATTGTAATGGATGGTTTTATATTTTAGTGGGTTGATTAGATATTTTGAACTGACATTTATTGGGTTGTAAATGGATTGTTTGAATCCATCCAATTACAATCCAAATCCAAGGTTAATATAGAACATGCCCCCTCACGTGAGAGGCAAAAGAGCATTAGGTGCATCATAAAATAACACGCATCTTGTTTTTTTTCTTCATTTTAATCGGAGCTTATTGATTCTTGTCGTTGACAGAGTCACACTATTGATGCATGTATCATTCACAATCCATCACATGATACGAATCATTGGCTTGCCCAACAGCATCGAATTATGATCAATCATGCATGTATCATAAGATTCTAAGCCATTTACAATCCATCACATAATACAAATCATTGGCTTGCCAAATTGTATCGAAATGTGATCACTGCATTTTGTCTTGATTATTTTTTTCACTTCTTTTATCAATTTGTCTTGATGCAGTTGTCTGAGACTGCAGAATATTCTGTGCTCTGCAGAAACTACTGTAAGTTGTGTGCTATCTACAATATCATGAAACACTCCTTGATTTTTCCGCATTATTTAGTTAATCTTTTTGGAATCACTTTCATCATATTGCCATCTTGTTAAATGCATCTGTACTTTTCATAACCTTAAGGAAAGCACTGACAGCTACTAGTTATATGCATTAACTTTCTATTCATGATATCTGCTACTTTGAAATTTTTGATTTGTAACGTTGAGAGAGAGAGAGAGAGAGTTCACATTATATTGTGAGTGCAGAATTACAACTGAATACAATCAGCATGGTAGAGTAGTATACAGAAGCTGTGTGCATGCACTGTTTCTGTTAAGCTGGTAACTTAATCTGTTGGAGTTAGGTATGGAAATTATTGTGTAGTTCTCACTTTGATGTAATCTTCACTCACTATTAGCGAGTTCCCCTTTTACCTAATCATTCAGTGAAACCTGCATTCACTATTCTCCTTCTCTACAGTGAAGCACAGATGCAGCAGTCTTATGGCGTGCCACCGTGTCCGACACCAACACGCATACAACACCGACTTGATTTGCGTCTGATGTGCATCATCTGTATCCAGCAAAAACCAACGCGACCGATTTGATTCGCGTCCGACGCGCATCTGCTGTATCCAACAAAAAAACGTACAAGAGTGGGACATGGACGCGACACCGCGGTGCTCGTCAAACCGGACACGTCCCATCACAAAAAACCCAAAAAAAGAAAAAGAAATAATGAAAACTAGGTTAATTAGCTCGCGTCTCCACATCTTCTATAGTATAAATGCCACACACACACCACTTTAAATCTATTATCGCCGCCATGACCTGCCGCCGTCTGCTTCCTTTCTTCTATCCATGGCGTCGTTGAATTTCCCAGTTCCATGTATGTCTGCTTCCTTTTGTTTTGTTTGTTTCTGAATTCTGCTTAAATTTTATCCTCCGTCTGTGCTTTGTCCTGCTTCCTTTGTTGTTAGAAAGGAAGTCAAACAAAGCAGGGACGAAGGATAAAATTCAAGTAGGATTTAGAAACAAAGAAAGCGGAAGGAAGCAGACATACCTGGAACTGTGAAATTCAACGACGCCATGGATAGAAGAAAGGAAGTAGACGTCAGTGCAGGACAAGTCTGGTCGGAGGTCACGACGGCGATGACAGATTTAGAGTGAGGTGAGTGGCTATTATATTGTAGAAGATGTGGAGACACGAGTTAATTAACCTAGTTTTCGTTCTTCCTTTTTTTATTTTTGGGTTTTGTGTTAGGTCGTGTCCTATTTGACGAGCACCGCAGTGTCGCGTCCGTGTCCCATCCTTGTACGTTGACGCGAATCAAGTCCGCGTCATACGTGTGTTGGAATCACAGTGAATCGCCATACTACCCACCATGTATTCATTGGTAGAAACCAATTTTGTTTGATATTGTCAAAGTATTTTGCAACTTTTGTGTTCATAATTTGATTGCACCAATTCATTATAATAATTTTCTTATTGCCTTGTTCAAAATATCGCATGTTTTAGAGAAATGGTCTCCAAAATATATTTTGAATGTTGAGAACCAACTGGTATTCATGCATTATGCATTTTGAACAGTCAATAAAATGGGAGGGGTGGGGGGTTCCCTTGAATCTATCTGCGATTTCCATAATTTCTTATATTTATCATACAATTCAAGGCATGCATTATATGATGTTTTCATATGCTTCAACTTTTTAATGCTTTAAAACCACGTAACATATATTCATCATATACCCTGATTTTGACTTGCAGCGTTTATTGAGAGAATGCAAGCTGCAGAGTATGGTGGTAAGATGTATCCGATCTGTGGAACAAGTGAGCTCTTTTTCTCCGATAGATATGTATTATCTATGCTCCCTCAGTCCCTAGTAATAAGCACTCTTTCCCAACAGTTTCAAATCTTTAATGATTGCAATTTCAAGTTTTGCCCATCTTATAATTGTGTTGAATTGAACTAAAACAAGTTGTGCTAAATAATAAATTAAAGTTCGCTAATAATTGTTTCTGACGCGGACATGAGGCCTGAGATTACTAAAGTTTACACATAAGATTGAATAATATTATATTTATCGTATGAAAGCGAGAGTATGCAATATATATACATTAGGCTTAACCTACTCAATCCCTAAGATACGAGAATAGAATCAATTAAAAAGGGGATAATATCTAAACAAATACTACAATATCTCAATACTCCCCCTCAAGGTCGAGCATATACATCATATGCATACAACTCCCCGTCAATTAAAAAGGGGATAATATCTAAACAAATCATGTAAGTAATTCGAGGACCCTATAGAGGTTTAGTTAATATGTCGTCAAGTTGATCCTTACAATCAACAAAGGAAGTTCTGATGATTCCAGAGAGAATATTATCTCTAATAAAATGACAATGAACTTTTATATGCTTTGGCCTCTCATGAAAAATTGGATTGGAGGAGAGGTGCAAAGCTGATTGCATAAATGTTTCTGCCATAAATGTTTCAACCACAAAAGTTCACATGTGGCATGAGCCATAACCTGATGCTCGACTTCTGTACTCTACCAGGCAACAATAGTATGCTTTCTGCTTTCCCATGAAATTATAATTCCACCCATGAATATGCAGTAACTAGAAGTAGACCTCCTATCACTTGCATCTCCAGCATCGAAATATCCAATGATAACAGTGTTCCCCTTATCTGTGAAAACAAGCTCCTTTCCAAGAGAACTTTTCATATAATTAGTTATTTGAGCAACAACATTCCAATGACTATCGCAAGAAGAGTTAAGGAACTGACTTGCTACGTTGACTGGAAAAGATAAGTTTTGTCTGATTATGATAAGATAATCTAATTTTCCTGATCAGGAAAAAGCTTTACATCAGGATCCATAGGAGTGTTGAGTGGTTTAAAATCTATAAGACCTGTCTCCACGTAAATATCAAGAGAATACCCTGAGAAATAATAATAACCAACTACGATTGAGCTACCTCTATTCCAAGAAAGTAATGCAGTGGACCCAAATTCTTAGTCTGAAAGTTTTGAAACAAGCGTTGTTTCAATGCCTTGATACCCTCATAATCATCACACATAATCACAATTTCATTAACAGAAACCACAAGGCAGATATATATTTTTGATGATGAGCATTTAAGAAAAACAAAGCAATCTAACCCTTAACAGATCATCACATTTTAGCAAAGAGGAGTGTTTGAGTTTCACAATCTCGCGAAGCACCTTATAGATTGGAGTGTAGATAGATCGTTTTACTTTGTACATATGATTTACTATATCAATATTTTTTCCTACTCTAAACTATGGACTGCCTCTTTATGACTTGATGATTTCATTTGTATTCACTGTTTCACAGGTTAATGGATTATGCAGACTGATCACTCAACATAGCAGGACATTAACGTCGCTGGAGTTTATTCACTGCACACTCTACGAAAATTTTCTTAATACACTACTTGATTCTGTCGTCAGAAAGAGCGTACATAAATATGCGCTCCAAAAACACGGGCTTCAACACCTCTCAATCGTCTCCTCAAGTTTCGGACAATGCACTGGTTCTTTACCTACTGGGCTTCAATCACTCTTGTCTTCAGCAAGGTACATGAATGTAAACTGATTTTTTTTTTTTATTTGCAAACTTCTTCACACTCTTTTTTATGCGCAATTCCTATTTGTTATTTTATCAAAGTTTGATATGTTCTCTGAGTGATCATTATTTCAAGACTTAGTATGATGATCTTAATATAAATGAATAATGGCTGATGCATTTGCTATTTCTCTGGATATGGGTGGTAGAGTAGGGTGATTATGTTCATATATATTGCGTCTATTTGAATGATAATATTATGATGATGACATCGATTTCGGATACTGAAGAAATTGACAAACTTGAGAAGCATTCATCTTATGATAATGTATTAGATCTAGTACTGATGTTAATCTCCTACTCTGTTCCTCACTTGGCAATTGTTTTATCAGACTATTTAAATCATTTGCAATTTTTTGCTTGATTAATTATGCTTTTATATATATATATATATATTGTGTGTTTGTATGACTAGATCATAGCTTCTTTATGCTGATATTGCTGCTAGGTCCATGTGCTCATTAAAGCTATGTGGTAGTCGCCTTGGACGGAATTTTGCAAAAGCTCTTTTTGTGACTCTTCTCAGTGTTTCCTCATGCATATCTGTTCTTGACCTTTCTGAGAATGAAGTAAGTTTATCATCTACAAAATCTTCTGTGTTCGGACTTATTATCATTGTAAGCTAACATAAATTTCATGCATACTATTCAAGATATCGGGATGCCTTTCTCACTTTAACAGGAGACTACCAAGTGATTTACGTGAGTCACATGTTGGAATTGGAGAGTCCTTGCAACTCTTGCGTGTACTCAACCTGAGGTAGCACCATACTAAATAGCCGTGTTTTCTGTGTGATATGAGAAATCTTTGATAATTTAACGTGTACACTAAGTATGAGAAAGTTTCTCTATAACTTTATCACATCATGCTTTGGTATATATGGGTGTTCGCAGTCCAATTGAGGTGAAAAGCCATTTGATCCAAAGTTTTAAGTAGTATGCGGTTCTGTTTAGATTGTTTCCTCAAAAGAATCTAATATGATCCAACTCAATTAAGTTCGGTCTGGATTTGATCGGTTCATTCAGTTTTACTAATATGCATAATTACATATTTATGTAATGTCAAATAACTTAATACAAGCTAAATTATGTTTGTAATTGTTAAAATTAAGAATCTTTAGATATTCCTTTAATTGCATAACTTCCTACATTGATTGTTATTCTAGAGTATACAACTTCCTAGGCTAGTGCTTATTCATTAAGCATTCAATGCATTTATTGTAAAATCGTTATAAATTCAAAGTGTGTGATCTCATTATAGACACAGAATTTACAGGGTTCACATAATTTTACATTTACATATGAAATTGTTAGGAACTGAAGATTAATAACACAATAACAAATGAAAAGAGAGAAATAGTTTTGTATTATTGATGATAATGGACAATTACAATTGAGAGATTCTCAATAGCCACAGGGAAAGCCCTTACAGAGAGCTAAAAGCTCTCTATTCTACTCAATTGATTATTACACTGGATGCCCAATTCTCACCCCAATCCCCCTTCTTAAGGAACTCTGCTAACAGAATACAGTTACCAGATATTCTCTCTGTCAGCTGCCACGCAGCAGGGCTGTACTCCTCTTCACTCTATGGGTGTAAACCCGCCTAGTGATTGGTTGACTCACTGGTCCAACATCATTAGCATTTGATCCAACAATACCTCCTTCTGGGACTTCAACCTTGTCCCCAAGGTTGAGGTGGGGAAACTGATTTCTGATGGTCACCGTGTCTTCCCAGGTAGCTTCCTCAGGACCTTTGCCTTGCCAGTGTACCAAAACCTGACTTACACCCTCTATCCCGTGTCTCACTACACTTGTTGCCAACACCACTTCTGGTTCAAACAGCTCTGGAAAGTCCACTTCTAAATGATCTGGGAGCTTCTCCTCACCCTGGTAACTCCCCACAGCTTTTTTAAGAAGGGAAACGTGAAACACCGGATGTACTTTAGCTCCATCAGGAAACTTGAGCTTATAGGCTACTGCTCACACCCTTTCTAGAATCTAATAAGGCCAATAGTAACGTGTTGCTAGTTTGCCACTGATACATGAAGCCACTGTTTTCTGTCGGTGGGGACGTAACTTGAGAAACACCCAATCTGCTACTTCAAAGTTACGCTCTGTGCGATGAGTATCCGCATGTATCTTCATATAGCTCTGAGCTTTCTGCAAGTGAAGCTTCAATTGCCTCAGTTCTTCATCCCTCTCCAATAATTCCAGCTGTACCGCTGCCACCTTAGTCTCTCCTTACACCAAACGTGTGATCACCGGTGGTTTTCTGCCATACACTTCCTCTAAAGGGGTTCTACCAGTGGATGCATGAAAGGTGGTGTTGAACCAGTATTCTGTCCATGGCACTGGCAGCCAATGGGACCATGTCTTTGATAGATCAGAAATGAAGCATCTCAAATAAATCTTGGCACACTTATTCACTATCTCCGTCTGCCCATCCGACTCCGGATGGTAGGCAGAACTCATCTTGAGCTGTGTCCCTTGCATGCGAAATAATTCTTTCCAGAAGTTTCTCACAAACAACCAGATCTCTATCACTTACTATAGCTGCTGGTAACCCATGAAGACATATGATTTCCTTTGCAAACACTTGTGCTACTGTCTTCGCCATATAGGGATGTTTGAGGGGCATGAAGTGACTATATTTTGACAATCTGTACACCATCACAAACATCGCCTCGTATCCTTTAGACTTGGGCAATTCAGTTATAAAATCCATCGACACTTCTTCCCATACTATTTCTAGTATAGTCAGCGGCTGCAAGAGCCCTCCTGGTGATGCAACCACATACGTCTGTCGCGGACAAACAACACAGCTCCGCACAAACTCTTGAATCCTTCCTTTCACGATCTTGAGGAGTGTTGCAAATAATGTATTTTTATTTTTATTAGCAGTTTTTTGTATTCCTCCCATTAGTCCATTATTAGTCAAGCCAATAAAGTTAGAATAATCTATATAAACACATCAGCGGTCGTACATTATTCATAACTTCAAATATAATATATACGCTTAGATTCGGTATTAAAAAAAGAATCTGAAATCTGATTCAATCCAAACCTAATGGTTTACACAAAAAGATCCAAAAGCATAAAATTCAGTTTTGTGTGTTTTTTGGATTTTTTTTTCTTTCTGTTTGTAGCTGTTATTTGGATCGGTTAGGATGCGAACCACCCTAGTTTGATTCCCATGTTTTTATAGTCACCTTATATATGAGCTGCTCTAAGACAATGTTGACAAGTTGTTTGCATATATGTTTTTCATTTCAGACAGTATTATATAAATTTCTAATCTGGTTTTTGTCACATAGGGGGAACAATCTACGGAAAGATGATGCAGAAAATCTTGGATATGCTTTTGCATACATGCCTAACTTGGAGGACCTAGATATAAGTGACAATCCAATTGAGGATGAAGGACTCAGGTCAATTTTATTCCTATTTTGTTGGTATTTTTCGAAGATATGAAATCAGAGTTGAGTGTCTAATTGTCTACCATCAAACTTACAGGTATTTGATCCCATATTTCGCTGGAACATCTGAAATGTGCTCCCGCCTGGCTTGTTTGAAATTAGAGGCTTGTGACCTGTCCTGTGGTGGAGTTAACCATCTACTAGATTCCCTTCCCGTCCTCAACGGAACATTGAAGTCTCTTTCCATTGCTGAAAATTGCCTTGGAAGGTTTGTGTGTAGGGTGTATTCATCTCCCAGTTCATCTCTCCACCTTAATTTTGATTGATTTTTCATATGCAGCAAAGTAGCAGGACCTTTAGGAAGGTTTTTGAGCACACCTATCGAAGTACTTGATGCATCAGGCATTGATTTGCTTCCATCTGGTTTTCTAGAGCTTCAAAATATGCTGACAATAGAGGAGGAGCTTAGTTTGGTGACAATTAATATAAGGTTAGGATTAATACTTTATATTCTACGATTGCTTGTTTAATGTTGTAAAGTGACACTTTTTTCTATGTTGGCAGCAAAAACCGTGGTGGGATTCAAACTGCTAGGTTTTTGTCAAAACTCTTGCCACAGGCTCCACGACTTGTTGACGTGAATGCAGCAAGTAATTGTATGCCTATTGAATCACTGTCCATCATCTCCTCTGCATTAAAGTTTGCAAAAGGTATTTATGGTGTTTCTGTCTCTCATATTGGTGACCTCTTGGATCTCAGATGCTGGCAGGTGGTAACTTTGTGGTTATTAAATTGATCAGTTATTATAACATGCCCACTAAACTCCCATCTGTCGCTGTCTTGTTGCACTGTCACAGTCGTGTAAATAGCACCGATCACATGCTCTAGGGAGGCATTACGGAGAGCATTTGAAAACCCAAAAACACACTTATAAATTATTGGTACAAAGTATGTTTGTGGTAGTTTAGGGGGTTTTGGGTCCAAGTAATCAGATCTCAGAGCTGAACACCTATGTGTTGAGAGCTCTTTTACTCCGCACCCATCCGACTTTCGAGGAACTTTTATAAAAAAAATCGAGTATTTATTCCTATACTAGTATAAATTGATCTTCGAAGAATTTGTTTTAAAAAGAAAAAATCAAGCATTCATTCATATATAGAATTGTTTAATCTGCGATAAAAAAGTAATAGAATCTTGGACATTGTGCTATAGCATTTTTAGGGTTAGCCGCATTTTGCGGCTATCTAGGATTAATAAATATGATCTATGGTTACTTATACTCCAGCTTGCCAATAGTATAATATTGTAGTGTAAGCAACTAATTTTAGCTAGAAGAATACTCCTAGTTCAACCTCATTTTTTTTTTACAAAGAATTGAGAATGGATTATCTTCCAGGACAGTAAGTAGTTGTAGAACCTATTTGAATCTAGTTTACTAAAATATATTTTGAAGTTCCGATATTTATTGTTTCAAATCTTTGACAGCTGCAGGTAATGTTCTGAATTTGGACTTGACGGGACATGAGTGGGATTATACGCCAGAGCTTACTTCCCTTTGCACTGAATTTGTACATAATGGAAAGCCTATATTGATGCTTCCAGTATCATCGGCCACTGCTGCTCCTATTGATCATGATCCTTAGAAAACAATTTTGTTTGATTTCAACTAGTGTTCATGCTAAATCCGGTTTAAATTAAATAAACTAAAACTGCAGGCAGATCCAAAAAAAAACTTAAAAAATCGCACAAAACCGAATTATTAGATGTTATTGGATTTTTTTGTTGTTGTGAAAACTGCTCGGATTTCAGATTTCATAATACTTTTTCAAAATCAAACGAAACCAAATAAATAAATTTAAATAATTTTTTTTTATTGCTATGAGATATTTCATTAATCTATTATTTGTTGGTTTTCAAATATTTTAATATTTTTCAAATATCACATTAATCTATTATTTCAAATATTTTAATAATGTTTATTAGTTTAATTTAATCTATATTTTTGTTATTTCACATGTTTCAAGTATAATCAGTCATTCCTCAAAAAGAAAGTATGATCAATTATTGTTTCTCTGTTAATTTTTGGTATATTACGTTATATTTTGCATTAAAATTATTTCAATTGTACTAACATAATATTTTTTTTAGAATTGTGATTTGGGTTACCGTAAACCGATCCAAACAAAATTGCTTTTAATTGGATTAGATTTCAAGTAATTCGAATCTTCGGATCAAATGATTTTCCCCCTCAAAACCATTTTAAACTATACCACAAACAATCCTAATTTCAACTATGTCACCATAGTTGAAATTGATAATGCTAATTTCAACTATGTCACCATAGTTGATATTGATAGTTGTTTTTGTTTCTGTATTAATCATTTTGTATGTTAGATCAGTTTCATTCATAATGGCTTGCAAACTAAATTTATTTTGTATTTAACTGTGGCACAAAGTTAAGGAGACTGTTTCCCAAAAAAAAAAAGAAAGTTAAGGAGACTATCAATTTAATATTGTGCGGTTTCTCTTCTATGTTTGAAAGCAATCTGACTTTTTTTTTTTTTTTTAATTTTTTTTTTATAGATAGAAAAAGTCATATGATTTCACAACTCTATATTTATGAGGTTAGTTTACTACCTAGTCTTTTGAGTTGTGATTTTGCTCATTTTAATTTTTTTACCCGATGATTTGGTCGCTCTTTTAAATATCAATTAATTTTTTTATAACGTAGCAGTTATCGATCATTCGAGACGGGTTTGAGTATGAGTTCGGGATGAGTATCTATATCCTTGTTATCTGTCTCATATTGTGTTTTGAACTTGGCGAAAATTCAAACTCATACCCAAAAAAACCCGTCATATCAAGGTGAGTTTGGACGAATACACACGAGTATGTATTTTGTTGTCATGCCTAATTAAGTCCGAGTTTTAACTTTAATATTCACATGGCTCACGAGACCATAGAACATCTCTTTTGGTACGTAGTCCATTTTAAAGCTCTTTCTTGCAACAATAATGTTAAGAACATAAATTATTTTTAGAGCATTCACAATGAGTAGATGTTTCGTCTATTGAATATCAAGTTAAATAGGCATTTCTTTAAAAGGAAAATATGCATTATTATAGTTGAACTAAAACTTATGTGCTTTTAGGAAATGATGTTTGTAGAATGACCGTCTCTCTTTTCCTTTTTTTTTAGAACTAACTCAATAAATTGTTTTTAAATAAATATATATTGGTGAAATACAATGATTTGTGAAACTCAATTAATAAATTTTTTGAGACCGTTGGGTTGGAGGAAGAGAGTTCTTATTTAATAAACATTAATATTAAAAAATTATAAAATAAATGATGTATACATACTAGACCAACTTAGACGCTTAAATAGTTGGATTATAGAATGTTTAAGTCTTAACTTTCTTGTTGCTAAAAAAAAAAGTCTTAACTTTCTTGTTTAACCCTTAAAAATAAAATAAAATGCACCTACGAGGAAATGATATCATGTGATGTAGACTAAGTGATAAGAGAAATTTAAGGACCCAAATTCCAATATACACCTCGCACCCCAATTGGAGATGCTGCGTTTTCTGGAAGAAAAAAGTAGCTATGTATAATGCAGTCATGATTATATGAAGATGAAAAAGACATTCCACCCATGACACATTGAACAGAGCAGGAACATCTTATTATGGAATTCCTGAAGAATTGTTCTAGATTAGAGTTGCATTATTCAATAGCAATAGTTGTCCCTGTTACAACGAATTATTTATGTTCATGCATTTGGCTCTACATTAACGTATTTCATAGATGTTATTTTTTGTTAAATCTAATTGAGGCAACGGACACAATCATGGTTCATATAAAGCAACAATTGAGCAAATACATAACTTCCGCTGTAGTATTTTTTAGTTTTTCTTAATTTTTTGTGTATGCACATAAAATTTTGCTTTCATTCAAAGCAAGTGAATTGCATAATTGCTAATAAATTTGATGCAATGTTTTAAAAATCTGACTGATCCAATTAGATTGTCAGTTGGTTTGATCTCAATCGAACTGCAACCAGATTGAATCGTTTGAACTTTAGTTGCTTCAACATTTTTTTTGTCTGCATTATTTATTTGATATTTGGTTCAATTATTGTCGAACTAATTAACCAACAATTTAGATGTCTAGTTTGTTCAATCTCTCATACAACATAAAATATTATTTGAAGTATATACAATTAGGCACAGTTAGTTAGATTGGACAACAGTTTTTTAACACTAATTTGAAGCATATGGGTTTCTTGGGCGTAACTTTTCAACGATATAGGTTTTTTACTTGAGGAATTGGTTTCATGGTAGATTAATTTTTCTTTCATATTTTACGGAGTGCCCAAAGGGGTTGTAGGCCAGCATTAGTATACCCTACAACTTACGGTACCCAAGACTTCACAGGACTTGCATCATCATCCAAGCTACTTCATTGGCTTAATTGATGAAATTAATCAAACATCAAACAATATATATAAAACCTAACGACTGACGTGCTGAGACAAAAATGGAAGTAGACAGCAGTTTTTCATAAAAGAATATATTTTGTATAATTTTTTGAACTTTGTCCAATATGGGTTGTTGATTAGGCTTTGTCATGAAGGTTAACCTCTATTTGCTCTACTTGTGGCAGTTTCTATCAACTAATGTCAAAGCTTATCACTTCTCAAAATTCATTTAACAAACCTAATATAATAATGTTCTTGAAAGACATGTGAACAAACAACTTTTTAAGTTTTTGTCCGGTGGAAGTGGGACTAGTTATACTATGTTTTAATGTGGAGTCTTAACCATCATTACGTGATGAAAATGTGAATAATGCAATGTAGAGTATCATGCATGGGACCATTATTATGTCTAATTTACACGCTGCCATAAGACCAAAGGAATTATTAGTGCTTTAAATCATATTTGTGGTGTACATGCGTTTGTTTAGGGTCGAAAAGATGGTTCGTTAATTCTTATAATTTTTTTAAGAAATTATATAGTAACTCTGAAAACTATGTTTTAGTGTAATGTTATTTTAATTTAAATTTAAAAACATATAAAATGAAGATAGACTTAATAATTTTTCTTTACTTTAAACATGGTCCCTCCAATAAACTTAATTTTTAACTTCATTCCTGTTTTGAAAGGAATAATTTTAAAGGGTTAAATAAACAAAATGTTAATAATAATAATATGATAAATAATCTTATAATATTTCAATCATGTTATTCTATTTTTAAAAACATTTAATAGCTTCTTTGATTTAGAAAAAGTAAATAAATGTTCCATTTTTTTTTCCTTTCTGAAATCCTCGGTGGAAATGTATTCTAAGAAGTACAATTGTAATGTCATACACCACAAATGACATCTTTGTGAAAGTGTACCAAACTGATGGGTTGTTTTTGCAGAAACAAAAAAAAAAAAACTTTTATTCCTAAGTTAATGAAAAACACTGATCAATTGCTCATGACATATATCATTCCCGTAAAACTATTTCTTGCCACCAAAGAAAACAGATAAATTTAATTTTGAAATAGAAGCGTTTTTAATTTATTAAGAGATCATACTAGAATTTATGAAGCGGGGTATTTTCAAAAAAGTATTCGAAATATTGTTTTGACAATTTTGTTACGAATGCAATAAACAACGTAAAGCAAACATCAACGTGAAGAACAGTGGTATAAAGCGTAAATTTGAAGTATAAGTATGGTTAAATTTTCAACAACCACACCCTCAACAATAACACTGTTAATTTTCTTTCAATTTCAACTTCAACTTCCATTTCATTCATCATATCCTTTTTCTCTGTCAATCTACCCTCTCTCACTCACTCTGTCTTTCTCTTCAATTCAACTTCTCCGCTAAAATTAATCACTCAATAATCGATTCTCAAACGCGCTTCTAAATAAATTCAATTCACTTTCTCTCTTCAACCGCGCTTAACTTCCCGAAGTGATTATTAGATCTGAAGCAGATCCAAATGGAGGAAGCGTTGGAACTCACACGCGCCAAAGACACAAAGGAAAGGATGGCTGGTGTGGAGCGTCTCTACCATCTTCTTGAAGCTTCTAGAAAGAGTCTTTCATCTTCTGAAGTTACTTCGCTTGTTGATTCTTGCATCGATCTCTTGAAGGATAACAATTTCCGTGTCTCTCAAGGTGCACTTCAGTCTCTCGCTTCCGCCGCTGTTCTCTCCGGCGAGCATTTCAAACTTCACTTCAACGCTCTTCTTCCCGCAGTCGTTGATCGTCTCGGTGATGCTAAACAGCCTGTTCGTGATGCCGCGCGACGACTACTTCTAACTCTGATGGAGGTTTCATTTTCATTCTTACTTTATTAACCTAATTTGTTTTTAATTTTAATCGAATTTGAAGTTTACTGTGTAAAATTGTTATTGATAACTTGAGTTTATTGAAAGTTTCTAATGCAGTCAAATTTTGTTAGAATATTTGCATGAAGGTTTCACTCTTCATTGATTGTTTGAATTTATTGGTTATTAGTAGTTTTCGGTTGTTTAATTAGTATTGTTAGGTCTTTAATTGCATGAATTAAAAAGTTCTATTCCAGAATCGTCTTTGCGTCTTTCAACTCTAATGGAGTAATTAATATTTTACTGTTTTTTATTAATAGTATGTTTTACTGTCCTAATGAGCATTAAGAAACACATAATGAAATGTCTGCAAGCTATGAAGCACCAACACACAAACACTATACTGACACATCGACTCTGGTAATAGATTTGAAAAAATGACATAATTGAAAGTAACCAAATGTGTAGGCATCAGACTGTCACGTAGTAGACACGCCTTCTATCAGAAGTCTAGGTGCTTTCGAAATCTGCAAGTAGCTTTTGGAGAAGAAAATGCATGCGAGATTTTATTTTTTGATAGTCTTAATTTTATATCTATAAAAGTATATATATTATATCTATTACCTAGTGAAACCTATGACTATGCACACTTTTATGTTAACAAAAAACTAGTTTTAACACCTGTGCAAAGCACGGGGAGGTTTGTGCATACGAATTAAACTAATATATAATTGACATTAAATACTTTTCGCATATAAGGTAGTAGTTACAATAATCTGGTTCAACTATACAGCCAACTAACCAAAATGATTGAATAATAATTTTAACAGCAATGTATAGGCTAGTTTGTGTCCTGCATACCATACCATAAGACCCTATACTGGTCTACAAACTATGAAAACAACTAACCTTCAGTTAAATATATAGTCAAAAAAATACAGGATCAGGAATATGATACTCCCAGGAAAGCAAAAAACCCAGCCGAAGTAAACATTGCAGTGCCTATAATGAACAAATGTGAGATGATTAAGTTTGGTATCTTTGTCTTGTTAAATATATGTAGCTATAGAGTGACTGTTTCTGGGCAAATCATCATTTCTAAAATGGCCTATGGTTAACAAGTTAAGCTGGAAGGTAGATTTTCTATGTCTTATAGATCTGCTTGATTTATATTGCATAATGTAGATATTGTCATAAGCTTGTAATTTATCACCAAATGAACAGAGTTTGACATGGCAAATGGGTCAAAGTAGGATTTATTTATCTGTATGACCTTATGGTAGGTTGGGTGTTTCTTTTATGCTGCCATTCTGTGTCTCTCGCTAACAGTAAAATGCTTAATGTTTCATGTGTATTCTGGAGTTTATGTTCTGTTTTGCTTGCATTTTGAAATATTATTATTGTTTGCAGGTTTCTTCTCCTACAATAATTGTTGAAAGAGCAGGATCCTCAGCTTGGGCGCACAAAAGCTGGAGAGTCAGAGAGGAGTTTACGCGAACTGTAGCATCTGCAATTAATCTATTTTCATCTACCGAACTTCCACTTCAACGGGCTATCCTTCCTCCTGTATTGACTTTACAAATTACAAATAAGCAGCATCCTTCTTCGTACAGTTAAATTGTTTTAGGATCTGATGCTAACTCATTTCAACACACGATCTATTGTCAGGTTTTGCAGTTGCTGAGTGACCCAAATCTTGCTGTTAGGGAAGCAGCTATTTTATGCATCGAGGTATGACTTATTTTGTTGTTATTGTATATTTTAACTAAAGGATTAGGTGAAAATGACATTATTGAGTTCATGTTAGCTACTAAAAAAGGGTTATGCCATAAGATAAATCCATGATGCATGTATAAAATTGCGTCAACATTAAATTAATATAGAAATGTTGGCTATTAAATATCTTAGTCTTGGCTGAAAACAAATAAGAATCGCTAATATTGCATTTTGCTTTTAGTTTTAAAATAACAAACGGCGTAGTTATTGAAGAACAAAAAAGTTGAAGTGGGTATAATGTAGGACGTGGTTGAATCTTAGAACTATGCTATGTTGTGATTTTTGGTTATTCTATTATACTATAATCTCAGCCAGTTTTATATAAAAATTATTTTTCAAGGCCTGTTGGCTGTGAATTTCATGGCTTTAATTTTACAAATTGATTTGGTGCTGATTTATTGTTTTGAAAGTTTGAATTCGTTTATTAATTGAATGTATTTGCTTGTGCATATTATAAGTAACTAGATTACGTTTATCATATTTTATTTAATGCTTTGGTAATTGATATCATATGATATCATATGATGCAATATGTTGATTTATTGATCTGTTTATACTTATACACCTGAGGCTAGCAATTGTGGATATTTAAACTACAGTGAATGTTATTGTTAGTGCATTTCTTTGACAATCTCTTTTACAGGAAATGTATACACAAGCCGGACCTCAATTTCGTGATGAACTTCACCGCTACAATCTTCCTTCATCTATGGTATATATCAAAAAAGAATTGATTTCCTGCTTGTTTTGTTATAAATATCTGCAAACATACACACATTTAAAATTTTAAACTCACGGATATGGATCTTTGAAGGTCATTTTACATTTTACTATCAGCTATTGTGGGAGTTTATTAATTATTTCTCATTGTATCATGATGGTTTCAGGTGAAAGATATTAATGCCAGGCTAGAAGGGATTCAACCAAAAGTTCGCTCTTCAGATGGTATTCCAAGTGGTTATATTACTGGGGAAATTAAGACTTCAAATGTTAACCCCAAGAAAAGTAGTCCAAAGGCCAAAAGTTCTTCAAGGGAGGCCTCTCTTTTTGGAGGTTAGAATATTTTCAGTTCTTGGATCTCAAAAATTTCTATATTAATTTAGTATTGATGCAATTTTGTACATGCATCATGGGTTTATCTTATGCATAACTTCTCTCTTTTACAGGTTCTATAATTGTATATTTGCTTTACCTTCAATAAAAAATTGTTCATTTGAGATAGCTGCATGATAGTGACGTGTTTGTTTAATAGTGCGGTGAATGTGGAGAGTGGCGTGTTTGTTCTACAGATCCCATTTTTCTATTTTAGGGTTTGAATTTATAGTGGTTTATTCTACTTTCTATCTTATCATTGAAGTTTTCATATTCAATTGGCACTAGCTGTGTAGATTTTCCTTTTGTTTTTTGTGTCAATCTGTTTATGGAACTTAGAGATACTGTAGCCAACATGCATCCTTGGGTAACTCCACAAGTTATGCCTGCATCGTAATTGGGATTCTACCGTAAGCTTTAATTACTTTTTGCCTTGGGATCTTCCTACTTTTAGTTGTCGAATGGTGGATATCTTCTTCTGCATTTCAATGAAAAGGTTTACATGAGATGTAAAAGCAGAATGTATTAAAAGTAAAATCTGAAATTATTTTGGTAGTGGAACTTTGAAAGAGCCAAGTAATATTCCCAGTTGTATATTTGCAAACAAAATTTTTCCACATTGCATGTAAATTCTTTGCATAGTTCAACACTTATCCTTCCCTTCTTAGCTGGGAAGTTGATGCTTCAATTAATGAATTATTTAACTTCACATTTTGTTTATTAAATCACGAGCAGCAGAAGGTGATGTCACGGAGAAACCTGTAGACCCTATCAAGATATACTCCGATAAGGAGTTAGTCAGGGAAATCGAGAAGGTTGCATCTATCCTTGTGCCTGAAAAAGACTGGTCCGTTCGTATTGCTGCTATGCAGAGAATTGAAGGTCTTGTTCTAGGAGGTTGGTGTTTTGAAATTCCTTTTCAGTTCAGGATTGTGTACTGACTACTGATCTTCATATGCTTATAATACAATTTTAAGAACCTGTACCTGTTTTGAGGATCATAAGAGGGATAACAGTTACTGCTGTAGAATATCTTTGACTTGAAGGACTGGATTGAAGAATGTTTATAGTGACGTTTTATGAATTTGATTTTGGGTTTTTATGATGTTGATTCGACACACCTTCATCAATGAAACTGTGTCATAAACAATTATAGAAAGGAAAATAAAATGCTACCATGGGCTTGTTTGGATTTACTTATTTAAGCTTATCTACTGACATAAACACTTGGACCCTGTTTGGATAACAACTTATTTGCAGCTTATAGCATAAGCGCTTATGTATAAGATATTTCCTCAGCAAAAAGTAACATAAGGTTAAATTGTTTTTGTATAAGCTATAAGGTGTTTTCATAAACTATCTTGGAGAACTAATGAAAATAAGCTGAAAACAGCTGATGAACATGCATAGGCTATTTTTACAAGTTCTCTCAAAGAGTCTCACAAAACTTATCTCTGTATATAAGCTCAAATAAACCAATCCAAACAGGCCCTTGTTAGACTGCTTGAGAGAGCTTATGCAAACATGTTATAACATGTCCATAAGCTGGTTTCATCTTATTTCCACAAGCTCTCAAATTTAGCTTATGGAAAACAGCTTATAGCTTATATGAAAATTATTTGACTTTATTTTATCTTGTTATAGAAATAGCTTATACAGCAGCACTTATATGTTAAACGCTTATGCTAGAAGCAGTTAATTAAATTGTTTATCTAAACAGGGTCTAGGACCATAAACTACCACTGTCGAGGGATAAGAGTAAACTTTTGTTCCATTTTAAGAGGAGCGTATTAGGATCCCAGTTCTATAAAACTGGGGGATGTGGGCTTATTTAGGGCCTTAAACTTTAGTTTCATTTTTAAATATAAATTGATCAGAGTTCAGAGCAGACATTTCATTGAGTCTATTATGTATTTTGAATTATCTTCACTGTTCATATCTATTTTTTTAATCTATTTTTTGTCAATATTTAAGGAAAAGTAGCTGTACATTATTGTAATTTTAACTGAGCTATTTTTTGTGTAATAAGTTTTTTTTTTTTTTGTGTGTGTGTGTGTGTGTGTTTGTGTGTCTGTAGTGATTGTTGAATCTTCTTAATACTCTCCTTGTCAGGCGCTGCTGATTATCCATGTTTTCGTGGACTCCTGAAGCAACTTGGCGGACCTTTAAGCACACAATTGTCAGACAGAAGATCTAGCATCGTAAAGCAGGTGCACCAACATTTTTATTGTATTATACTGTCATTATTTAATGCAAGTGTTTTTATTTGTTAGTATAAGATAATTGTACTTTGCCAATGTGAAAATTTGATTGCCTGTTCATCCTTATCTATTTCGAAACTGAGGTTTATGAATGTTCTGAATGTTCTCTGTTGAAGGCTTGATTACTTGAAGCAATCCTGCTTTGTTTATCATCTTAAAGTGAAAATTTCATCTATTCATCGACTTTGTCATAGGCGGGGTTCGTGTTATATTTAGTACTAATACCAAACTAATTTTGGTTTGTTCTTTGCTGTATTATAGGCTTGCCATTTATTGTGCTTTTTGTCAAAGGAACTCTTGGGTGATTTTGAAGCATATGCTGAAATGTTTATACCAGTAAGTTCAACCAGTTATCTTTGGACTGTCATGAATGTGATACTTTCAAAATTATTAATTCTTGATCTGATAATCAGGTCCTTTTCAAGCTGGTTGTGATTACTGTGCTTGTAATTGCAGAGTCTGCAGATAACTGCATAAAAACGGTAATGTAATCTACTGACGTAATTGTCCTCATCTTTTTATGCCTTTTATGTGTTCCATTTTCACCTTCATCATTTACCTTTCCAGATGCTGCGCAACTGCAAAGTTGCTCGTGTGCTTCCCCGTATAGCTGATTGTGCTAAAACTGACCGCAATGCAGTGCTTCGTGCAAGGTATGGATTGTCAACTATTGGAAAGTGACTTGAGAATTTTTTGGTTTTAACAACTTCATTTGTACTGTAGGTGTTGTGAGTATGCTCTTTTGGTCCTAGAACATTGGCCAGATGCACCAGAAATACATCGTTCAGCTGAGTTATATGAGGATATGATAAAATGTTGCGTTTCAGATGCAATGAGCGAGGTAGAGTTATAGGTTCAGGTTATTTGACATTTAGTAAATATGTTTTGTGCATTAAAGTTGTAAATTTGACTAGCTTTTTCATTAGGTTGCTCTTCTTTCTGAGCTATGCAAAATAATTTACATAACTTTGGTTGGTGTGTTGCATTTTTAGTTGTGGGAAGTGACAATGTTTCTCTTTTTTGCTCTTTACTTTAGGAACATAGCCATTACCATTAAATGTCTAATGTTGTAAATTGTAAATTCCATTGGTGATACTGAAATTGTAAAAAATCATATGCTAATTGGTTCATCGTTTGGCTTTATGTCTCGATATTGTCGGTGTACGGTAAAGGATAATTAATTCTGAAAATTTGCGTCAATAACATTTGTGCAAAAGTGATGCGTCTATTATGTCTAACCAAAGAAAAAGGGTCTGTTCAATGTTCTTTGTGCGTGTATACATGTGTACTGCACTTGCAGAAATGCAATGATTAAAGAACAGTTTTACTTTTCCAACATGAACATAAGAGAGAAAATAAGCATCCAAAAGGAAATTGTGTTGTTAGAAGCTCACCACTCTCCTGCATCATGTCCCTTAAGAAAATGAGGGACGGAGACATAAAATCTTTTTTTTCCTTCCCAAATATATAGATTTTATCATTTGGAACACATTATTTGAATTTTTTACTCTTCTACGTAAAAGAGCATTCAAATGATGTGATTATTTTTTATTCTGTTTCATCATATAATGATGTTCGGAAAGATTTTGAGATATTGTCATGCAGTATGAACAATATTCATTGACATGACATTGTTCATACCAACCACATTATTGTTGCCAAAGTATATGTGCATGAAAATGATTACTGTGTGAAAATTTATAGGTACGATCTACTGCAAGGATGTGCTACAGAATGTTCGCAAAAACTTGGCCAGAGCGTTCTCGTCGCCTATTTTCATCCTTTGACCCTGTTATCCAACGGGTATGCACTTACAATCTTGAGGGTGTTTTTCTTCCTTCACTTTGCTGTGCCAGTCATATTTAAAAGTGAATTTTAATTGCAGTTAATAAATGAAGAGGATGGAGGAATACACAGGCGACATGCTTCACCTTCCATTCGTGATAGAGGTGCACTGACGTCATTACCCAGTCAAGCCTCTGCTTTGTCTAATCCACCTGGTTATGGAACATCTGCAATTGTTGCAATGGATAGAAGTTCAAGTTTATCGTCGGGGACATCTGTCTCTTCTGGTGTACTTCTTTCACAGGCAAAGTCACTTGGTAAGGGTACAGAACGTAGTTTGGAAAGTGTGTTGCATGCAAGTAAACAGAAGGTCACTGCTATTGAAAGCATGCTTAGAGGCTTGAATATGTCTGATAAGCATAATGGATCGTCTCTCCGGTCATCAAGTTTGGATCTAGGTACTAAATAAGTTTGGTTGTTAAATATTTTTATTTTATACTCAATTTTCAGGATTTTAAACTATTTCATGATTGGTGGTAGTGGTGCGTTTCTTTTGTAAACTCTTCATGAGCGGCTAAATTTTTCTCTTATTGCCCCTAGTGCAGAAGTTGACCCTCCATCATCTCGTGATCCGCCTTTTCCAGCTGCTGCCTCTGCATCCAATCATTTGACAAGCTCTTCAACAACAGAACCTACTGCTTATGGTGTCTATAAAGGTAGTAACCGAAATGGTGGTCTGGGCTTGTCCGATATAATCACTCAAATTCAAGCTACCAAAGATTCTGCCAAGTCATCATATCATAGTAATGTTGAAATTGAGCCTTTACCATCATTATCCTCATATTCAACTAGAAGGGCTTCTGAAAGATTACAAGAAAGGAGTTCTGCTGATGACAATATTGACATCAGGGAGGCTAGGCGATTTATAAACCACAACACTGATAAGCATTATTTGGATGCCCCTTACAGAGAAGGAAACTTTAGGGAATCACATAATAGTTATGTGCCTAATTTTCAGAGGCCACTGGTGAGAAAGAATGCAACTGGACGTATGTCTGCTGGCAGGAGGAGGAGTTTTGATGATAACCAGCTATCTCTTGGAGAAATGTCAAGTTATTCAGATGGACCAGCATCTCTTCATGAAGCTTTGAGTGAAGGACTTAGGTCAGGTTCTGACTGGTCTTCTAGGGTTGCTGCCTTTAACTATCTTCACTCATTGTTGCAGCAAGGTCCAAAGGGAACTCTAGAAGTTGTTCAGAATTTTGAGAAGGTAATGAAGTTGTTTTTCCAGCACTTGGATGATCCTCACCATAAAGTTGCACAGGCTGCTCTTTCAACACTAGCAGATATAGTTCCAGCATGTCGAAAGCCTTTTGAGGGATACATGGAAAGAATATTACCACACGTCTTTTCTCGGTTAATTGATCCTAAAGAGGTTGTTAGGCAGCCATGTTCAACAACATTGGAAGTTGTTAGCAAAACGTACAGTGTCGATTCTCTCTTACCTGCACTGTTACGTTCACTAGATGAACAAAGGTCTCCAAAGGCTAAATTGGCCGTGATTGAATTTGCAATCAATTCCTTTAACAAACATGCAATGAATGCCGAAGGTGCTGCTAATATTGGCATATTAAAATTGTGGCTTGCTAAGTTAACCCCTTTGGTTCATGACAAGAATACAAAGCTTAAAGAAGCAGCTATTACATGCATTATTTCAGTGTACAATCACTTTGATTCGACCGCAGTTCTTAATTTCATTCTGAGTTTGTCAGTGGAAGAGCAAAATTCTTTGAGACGAGCCCTAAAACAGTACACCCCTCGCATTGAAGTAGACCTAGTAAACTATCTTCAGAACAAGAAAGAGCGGCAACGTTCTAAGTCTTCCTATGATCCATCTGATGTTGTCGGAACGTCATCTGAAGATGGGTATGTTGGTTTCTCTAGGAAAGCTCATTACCTTGGAAGATATTCGGCTGGTTCCCTAGATAGTGATGGTGGCAGGAAGTGGAGCTCTCAGGATTCAACTCTTTTGAAATCGAGTCTTGGTCCAGCAGCTTCTGTTGAATGTGAGGATCATAATCATAGTCATAACCATAATCTTGAGACTGACTCTAATTGTGACAGTCTTGGTTCAAAACCCAAAGATCTTGCATATTCAGTCAATCCAATGGGTCAAAATTTTGGCTCTCAATCTAGCCAACTTGGACAAGTGGACAGTAGTAGCATGAATTTTGAGGGCCTTTCAACTCCTCGTCTAGATGTTAACGGTCTGATCTCATTAGAGCGTTTAAATGTTGGTGAAGGCTATGCACATGACAAAGAACTTCCTTCTGCATTGGAACTTAATCACCACTCAACCGAAGCTGTAAAGATCAATTCCATGGCAGACACTGGGCCCAGCATTCCTCAAATTCTTCATATGGTGAGTTATGCAACTAGTGGAGGAACAAGTTGGTTTTTTAATTTTATTAATCGAAACAAAAGATTCTGTAAGAGAGATAAAGAGTGGGTGAGAGGAATAGGAGGGAAATAAGCCATCCTCCATGAAAAATACATTGTCGCAAAAAAAGTAGGAAGAAAAAGAATCCTCAGCTCAAGAAAAATGGAAAATTGATCAAAAAATCTAAGGAACTAAACAATTTGCTGAGTACTGATAATAGGTGAATGGTTTATCCTCAATTCCTCATGGCCCTGTTTACTCAATCCAAAAAAGTATAAATGAATCAGTACCGTAACTAACCCCTCTAACTAGACAGCCAACCGCTCTAATGATCCCTAATTGAGTTTTCCTTTACATCCATCCTTGACAAAAACAGAAACCCCCTAAAGTCATTGGCTATTAAACCTTTCCTTGTATCTTTTGTATGCTCACCCTTCCCAAAACCTTGATAATGAGCTGTAGGAAAATTGTCTACGGTAGCAGGGACCTAAATCTCTAAAATTGGCCTATAGATTGAATAAAAGCAGCCAAGTCATGCTACAATGTAAAAACAAATGTCTGCTAGTGGAATCATTTTTATCTAGCTGATCATTTTTTAGGTTTATTATAAATTTATAATAGTTATATATTATACTATTTGGCATCACGACTCAAAAGATGTTATTTTGTGTAGATATGCAATGGTGATGACGGTAGCCCTGTTTCAAGTAAACAGACTGCACTTCAACAGTTATTTGAAGCTTCTACAACAAATGACCAGTTTGTTTGGACCAAGGTATGCTTTATTTGATATCGACTGTCTCTCTTTCTTCTTGTCCCCATGTTGTTTAGTTGTTATTGCTACTTCCAAATACACTCTGTTTTGGTATGATAAAGTAAATGTCTATCAAACTTCATTATTCAAATATGGCATTTAATTGTGTTACTAATGTTTATTATTGGATAGTTGCTATCAAGTAATTCTTCCTGTCTTCTTATCTCTGATATTGATATTATAGGGTATTTTACACAGAGGGAAGAAAGAAAATAATGACTTTGAATTATGATTTATGTTTAAACACAAAAGACTAAGGGCTAACCTTTATATTCTGGTACTGGATTCGTTATCCTAAGATCCTGATTAAATAACGAAGTTAGAGACATTTTGTTTAACCATAAAGAACATGGGAGACTTTGAAATCACAAAGAAAGTCAGTATTTTTACAAAAACAAAATAAATTTGAAAGTGAGTGCATTACAGGTATAAATAAATCATACAGCATACCTTATTATTAGATAGTAGAAATCATCGTTGGCATAATTCATAGAGGCTGGTATAGATCACAGTTTTTTTCATTACTATTTTGGAGTAGTCAATGTCAAATTGTGTATGGGATTGCCGATGCCAGATTGAATCTGGGAGAGTTAAAGCCAGACTACATTTAGGACAGGGTTAAACTTTATCTGGGACAACTTGAGGTTGAGACAAATTGGTCCATGCATGGTTGTCAAATTCGGGATTCAACCAAAGATCGTTTGGGTGTAAAAAAAGCGTAAATCGTAGGATCGTAACTCGGATCGTAAGATCTCACCAAACAAACAAAATTATAGGAATAACTAAGAAAAATAACTTTACCATCATTTTTTAGTTAATTCAATCATAAAAATGAGAGTTTGACCAAAGTCCAAAACATAAATTATAGAATTTTTTATTAATTCCCACCAACCACGGAATGATAAATGCAAAGATGGGATAACCTTTGATTGGAAGAAGGGAATTAATAAAAAAAAATCTTGAAACCAAAAAAAAAAAAAACACGAGTCCCAAAAATAGGATGAGAAATTCCCAAATTGAGGAGAAATCTCAATTAAAAACCCACCGAGTCCCAAAATAAGTGTACGCTCAATCTATTCCTTCTCTTGCGATGAAAAACGGATTGAATTCCGAGTCAAAACGTGCGAAACTGGGCTGTAAAGGTGCGGGTTGTTCCGGGTCAAGATGTGCGACCCGGGTTAAGAACGTGTGAAACCAGCACGGGATAAAGCGCTGCTCCTACGATTCCAAGATCTTCCTCTGCGCGCTCACCGCTTCGGCCTCTTCAACGATTTTCGTGCCGCTCCGGCACGGTGGAGAGAGAAAAATGCGCAAGATCTCACGATCTAGATCCCGCTCTTAACAACCTTGGGTCTATGGCTTTTTGTGAGTTGCAGAAGCGATAAAAATTGTGCATGACCATGAAAAAGCAAGAATCATGGAGATAATGCGGTGATTATAGTTGATTTCTAGATGTAAGTGAAGTTGGTAGCAAGATAGTGGTGGAACAGGTCATAGAGGATGGCAACATACTCCACACTGATACCAAACCCATAGTGAATAGGTGAGGAGGGAATGAAGAAAAAGTATAAATACTTTGGATTGTGATTATGATTCAATAAGGAAAAGACATCATGGGATCCAAAAATCATGACTGGGTAAACAACTCAAGGATGTAGGAGACATTGGAGAGACATCAACACATTGCTTGAAAGGCAACTCAACAAGATGGCTGGAATAGTAGCCAATCTGAAGAGCTGTTTGGATTCTTTGGAATGTTGTAATATTTGGAAATGCTAAAACCACAATATTTTGGATACCCGAAAAAAATATGTAAACCTTGAATTTGAAATTGAGCCCGATGTGCACCAGTCTTAAATAATTCATAATGGCTTGACTTGTTGATGAGACGGTGGAAATTATCATTGCCATAAACATGATTCATAATGGGAGACTGGTTTGAACTACAGTTTATTCATCACTAAATTTGGATTAGTCAAATGGCCTAATTGCATAATAGATAGCCTCTTTTAAAAGTTGAGTTGGGGCAAGAGTGCATCTACGATAGCCAGTGTCAAACTTCATCTTGGATAATCTGAGATTGGGATGAATTGATTCAAGGATGTTTTAATAAGTTTCAGAAGAAATATTTTTTTTTTGAATGACCGGACAGAATAAAAGAACCATTGATAATGTTTTCTTATTGCTGATTTCTAGAATTTAGTAAACTTGGGGGTAAAATATGTGGGAACACATCACAAGATGTTATATACCGATGTCAATACCATGTTGAATTTGTAGGGTTTTTAGATGAGGAAGGAATATGAAAAAGAATAAACAGTTAGATTGTGGTCGATCACAGAAGACTAAGCCCTATTATTTTTTTATACTAATTTAGACTCCTAATTTTAATGAAATTTTAAAGAAATATGGAAACCGACCTGAAACTGGTTTGGTTATATTGGATATAAAATAGTATTCTTGAAAATGATAGTCTTAGGAAAATCATGTTTAGGAATTTTAATTATTTATTTCTTTGGCGGGATGTTTAGTAATGTTATTACTAGGTAAGTTCAAAAACATGTTTGGCAGCATTTAGGATTGATGAGGATAGTTTTTTTTTTTATATAATTCAGGCAGCAGAAAAAGATAGGAATGGAATTCCTATATCATGAAAGAGAAGATACCCATCCATAGGAATAAAAAATTAGTATGATTGTGGGCATCTTATTTTCTTGGGAATCAATAATGCCCTAGATTTTCTTTTATAAGACAAGTTTTATTTTATTTTAAGAAATTGTGATTAACATGAGAATGTAACATTCTCACGTTAAATTGCCTGGGAATATTTTACATAACCTCAAACAAACACACTCTAAGATAATTTTGTCGAGGTTTTAGGGTTGAATATAAAGTGGGGAAAGAAAGGTTTGAGACTTATGGATAAGGTTTGATATCATTGGGATTATGATTTGATTTTGATTCAAAAAGTTTAAACACTAAGTTACTAACACTTATTTATATTACTACAGGATTCTGAATCATAATTAAATAAGGATACAAATCATGCCGGCAATAAGAAATATGAATACTAATCTTAAAAGATAGTACTAACATAAGAATCCAATCCTGGGATGAAAGATACTTGAAAGTCCATATCAACAGATTTGTAGATGTTTCATACATATTTCAACAAGTATTATTATATATTTTTCATATATTATAATATAAGATGTTATTTTCTATCCTATGAAAACACACCGTGCTAATTTCTTTAGATCTATCAAGTTTTGTTTGTGCAGCACTTTTTTCATTGGAAATTTGTGATCTGTGTCCAATCTATATTCTATTGTTGGGGTCTAACTCAACCCACAAATCTGGGTTGGAAAGTGTGGACTTCTTAAGCCTCATAAGCACGAAGTATCTCTAGGCAATATGGGATTAAGCACACCCTTCACATTTAGCACAAGTATCAATGTTTTTGAGTTTATACTGATTGTTCATGTGCAATCAATCAATTGATTTATAAAATAGACAAGTTATGTTTGTATAAGAACAATATGTCTGATTTAGTTGACAGCAATGCACAGTGTATTTGGATTTTTTTGGGCTTAAGTAATGGTAGTTTCATGGTGTACTTGCAGTACTTCAATCAGATTTTGACAGTTGTGCTTGAGGTGCTGGATGATTCCGATTCCTCAGTCAGAGAGCTCACTCTTTCGTTGATAGTTGAAATGCTCAAAAACCAGGTTCGTACTCTGTTTTAAGCCATTTTTTTAGACCGCTCATATCAGTACCTTCCACTGTATCTTTCTCCCTATCTATAAAACATTTTTGGGATTTCATTAATATGGTAAAAAAATATAGTAATTAGTTTTGCAGATTATTTGATTTTTTTACATTTATTGTTAACAGAAAGATGCCCTGGAGAATTCAGTTGAGATCGTAATTGAGAAGCTGCTTCATGTTACAAAAGATATCGTTCCTAAGGTAGCCAAAGTTGTCCTGTTCTAGGTTGTCTTTTCTATTTTTTCTTTCTTTTCCTAGTTTCAGTTTCTTCCATCCCTTATTCAGGTTTCAAATGAAGCAGAGCACTGCCTGACCATTGTTTTATCTCAGTCTGATCCATTCAGATGTTTAAGTGTACGTATTTGCGATTTTGTACTGTGTAGCAACCTCATTCCCTGTAAATTGTTTGAGAAAAGAAAATGGGATTCTGTTTGTTAAAATCTAATGCTCAATGTTTTAAACTGTTTCAGGTTATTGTCCCTCTACTGGTTACCGATGATGAGAAAACGCTTGTCACTTGCATTAATTGCTTAACAAAGGTAATTATCTCTTGAACAACCTTTTTACTATTTTGGAAATGCGTGTCAATGAATCTTTTATATACTTCTAAGGGTTAATGGTGCTTTACCCCCCTGCAATATAGGCCATTTCCAGGTTTACCCCCTGTAAAATATTTTTTTTGATTTACCCCCTGTAAAATAATTTTTTTTCAGAAAACCCCCCTAATAGGCCATACAAAAACCAAAATTTCTGAAGAAAAAGAAATAAAAATTCGTTTTTGTATGGCCTATTAGGGGGATATTCTAAAAAAAATTATTTTATAGGGGGTAAATCAAAATAAATATTTTACAGGGGGTAAACCCGGAAATGACCTATATTACAGGGGGGTAAAGCACTATTAACCCTACTTCTCTAAATGAGGCGGGGCGTTACTTTGCCCATATGCTATACCAATGTGCTGGTGATAGGGGTGGGCATGGTTCGGTTTTTGAAGAAACCCGAACCGTTTTAACGGTTTGAAAAACTGAACCGAACCAAAGTTATGGTTTGGTTAACCGTTTTGTTGTCTATGAACCGAACCTAAAATAATATTTTGATCTAAAATGTATTTTCTTATTCTTTTGCAAACCAAATTGTTTTTTTGTTCTTTTCATAAATTTGAATTGTGCGGTGGGTGTTATGAATTTTTATCCTCTCAAAAAGGTATTAAGACTTTTTATTAATTATATTTAAACTATGACCAAATGTATTAAGCCTTTTTAAAAATTAAATCACACCGGTTATTAATTTCTTGTGGTTTTACTAGTTGTATTTTAGGAATATCAACAAAAACATTAACAAATTCCAATGATAATGCATGATGAAAGGGAAAATAAAATTTCATTATTAAAATACGAAGTTTGTTCTTTGCTAATGGTTCGGTTCGGTTCAAAACGGTTCGGTTATGGTTCAATAACCGTTATTAAATTACTGGTTAGGTTCGCAAACCACTTTAATGGTTCGGTTAATTTCAATTCGGTTTGGTTTGGTTCAGCGGTTCGATTCGGTTTGTGGTTCTTTTTTCCCACCCCTGACTGGTGATACTTGTAAAACATATCGTGGAAGTGTCTTGTTTTTCTTATTTATTTTATATCCTATGTTAATTGGCTACTACATTATATGAATACGACGGTTTTAATTCTTTGTACAAAAAAAAGCATAAACCAGTGAATGATCCTTAAATTGGACTTGAAGCTTCAATCTAACCAGCAAACTATTGTATCCTCCTTTGATTAAGTCTTTTTCCTAAAGTCATTTTCAAGCTAAAACTCTGTTTCTTGTTTTATGAATATGTTTATGTATTCTAGGCCAGGCTAGCTGTATCATGAGCATTCACTATATCTCCATATCTGTATCATACGATACATGTATTACATACCATTCTTCTTAGAAAGGAATCCATTTTAATGAACGGAATAATTAGTTATGCTTTCTAAACATTTATTTTGTATGACAAATAACATCATATTATTCCTTTCTCCAGCTTGTGGGCAGGCTCTCTCAGGAGGAACTGATGGCTCAGTTACCCTCGTTTCTACCTTCTCTTTTTGAAGCTTTTGGAAACCAGAGTGCAGATGTTCGCAAGGTACTTGGGTCTCTTACATTTTTTGAAATTTTTGGTCATAATTTCTTAACTGTCAAAGAACAATGTGATGTGTGTATATGTAGTATATCCAATTTATTTGCCAACCAAAAATCAGATGTTTGAGACCTCTCTGGTTATCTGGTACCTACTTAAACGTATTTGGCACCTTAAAATAGTAATCTGTTCCAAATATTGATGAGAAATCATTTTGGTCAATAAGACAAAGGTGTCACTAATTGAAACATCTTGGATTATTGAACAGAACTTGCTTTTATATGACCTCAACATTCATCATCCAAAAATGTCGTATGAAATTAAGTGCTGGACAAAAAATATTCAATAAGAAACTATAACTCAATGTTGGGGATGTGAGAATGGTTAGTTAAGCTGTCATACCTACTCACACAAAACAAGATAGGATTAGAAAGGAATGCATACAAGGGATGTAGTTGGGGTAGCACATATTGTCGCAAATATGGTACAGTCTAGCCTTGTCGTAGAAGTGCTAGTATTGAGGTAGATTAGATGTAAAATAGTTCTTAAATGAGGCACTGGCAATTTGTATACCTTCCAATACAGTTTAGCCTTTTTAAAAAAAGTAATAATAGTAATAAGAGAGATGCTAGGGACACACCCACTAACACACTCTTTTAACACATCCAATGATAAATAGACATGTCACCCATTTTTTTTATTTTTTTACCTGTTACCGTTTTATTTTGAAACACTAACAATTTACTTTTAATGTATTTTTATCATGATTTTAAACCTGTCATCTTCACTGCCTTGTCTCTTCATGTTCACTCAAGTTATCATCTTTGTTTTTCACTCTCTTGCTCATAAGTACACAATCTTAGATTCTTATTCACTCAAGTTATCATCTTCACCAACAATGTTATTTGGATCTAATTTTTTGTTTACAAAATAAAATTTATAAATCAGATTTCTTGTTGTATAACAACAAAGGTAGAAATAAAAGGAAAAAAACACCTTGTTGTTGAATCAATAAACTTACAGGGGTCCCTAACAAAGGAAGCATTACAACCATGGAATACAATTAGAGAAAAATAACTGGGTTCTATTTAAGTGAGAAATTAATGAAAAATTGAAAAACGAAAATCTATTGTCTTCCATAGCCAACACAACAGTAAAATCATTTCTGAAATCTGAAAAATTCAGATCTGCCACCGAAACATCACCCGAATGCCCCGCCCAATAGAAAGTCAATTTGTAAACCTCCCTCCATCTCCATCTGCCACCACTGTCTCTGAAAAGTCATCGCTGGCCCAATCATCCCATGGGAAGCACACTGCAAGGAAAAATACGATATGGTGAAAACTTGTAATGGGCCGAGTTTAGGGGGAACAAGTAGGGGTCTTGGTCCCCACATCCTTGCAACAATTTTTTGGTTATATTTAATATCATATTATCATTTAATGTTAAAAAGAAGTGTTCCTGCTACTGCTGTCCGAATTTTCCTTCATGTCATGACCTATGATTAAAACAAATTTAACTGGACGTTCCAATAATGTTTTTGCAAGTAATGACTAACCTTGGTAAGAAAAAAGTAATGACTAACCTTGTTACCTTAGGTTTCCTCCATTTACTCCTTTTCAATGTACAGATGTGTAACACGTGGCAAAAATAAATCCAACGGTTGATATTAAAAATCAAATTAAAAGACACGCTTTTGAAGGTTTCATCTTTTCATCTTGTTCCTCTCATCTTCTCCACAGCCTCACAGTACTGGCGTCGTCCTCCAAATTGCCATTTGCAGATCTGTTCAATAAACTTTCTAATTTTCAATTTATGATTTTTGTGGTTGTCTCATAAATCAATCAAAAAGTAACAAACTTATAAGGAATTTTCGAAACACTGGTGTTTAAAGAATTGAAATCCAAAACATTCAAATCTTATATTAATTTAAAGGATTAACAGGATTGTCAATTTAAAATCCATTCAAATCCCTTTGTTATGATTCTAATTTTACTTAATTAATTTGTTCTTCAATTTTAGAAAGACCCTCTATTTTAATTAATTAATCTCATCAAAATCATTCATGTGGTTATGGATTTTGCAATGAAATTGGGAAATTGAAAGGGGAATGAAGGAGGTGGAGGAGAAAGGATCAGGTGACTGAGTGTGGAGAAAGCATGTGATGATGTCTTTTAATCTCAGCCTTTAGATTTGTTTTTACCACATGTCACACATCTGTAAATTAAAAAGGAGTAAATGGAACAAACATAAATGGAGCAAAGATGAACTCAGTTATTTGTTACTTCAGTACCCTACTATTTGCTTACATCTTTTGATTCTTGGCAAAGAAGTTGACCCCTCATTCCTGGGATGTCCTTCCTATAAATATAAACTTGTTTGTACGTTATTCCAGCATAATTTGCCGTACGAAATACATTAATAGAAATCGATGATCATTCCCTTCCATTCTTAAATTGAGGGATTATTCTATTCCATGCTCTCATTTGAACAAAATTATTTTCGGGAACTAACTAATGCTTTCCATGTATTGAACTCCTTGTATTTTGGTGCTGGCAATTTGAGCTAAGCATCTGAATTTGCATTGTACCTGCTGACAAAATAATGAAATATAATTGAATATTCATATCAAAAGAAAGTGATAAATCTGAAGGGCTTAAATCTGGCTGGTTCTATTCTTTTAATGAGGATTAGGGTAATATTTTATCGTTAATAATTGTTGGTTTGTTTTTATGAACATGTCCTTTGTTCTCTTTATATCTGGTCTGTTTCCTTGCTCATTTTATTTATATGGTGGATGGTTGCAGACCGTTGTTTTCTGTCTCGTGGATATTTATATCATGCTTGGGAAAGCATTCTTGCCATATTTGCAAGGCCTTAACAGCACACAGTTGAAGTTGGTCACCATTTATGCGAATCGAATCTCACAAGCCAGGACAGGCAAAGCAATTGATACCGTTCATGATTAGCAGGTTCATTATGTAAAGAAAATTTGTGTTTTGGGTGTCGTCGTCTTCATTGTTGTGCATTTTGTATATTACCGTGCAAGAATTTTAGAATTGGGTTTCAATTCTTTCCTTCACCTTTGTTCTATATATATAGTTTTTTTTTTCCTTTCCTTTTTGCCTGTCAATGTTTGTTGAGTGTTTTTTTGACAAAATATTTGTTGGAATTTGGAGAGTGCTGGTGGTGAAATACAGTTAAATTGTAATCTACATTGAGCAACATTATTGATTGTATTTAATGGTTTTCAAAAAAGCCGCATTGGTTCAGTTAGTTGAATACTTTGGATGTTTCCGAAAGCTTTTCTTCTAGCTGCAAATTCGATTCTTCCAACAGTGAACATTTAGACATTATTTTTGGGTATGCATGTGTATGTGTGAGCTAAGGAGAAAGCAAATCGTCCCCTAATGCATTACAGTCAAATTAATCAACTTAGATCTGCTTGATTTGTTGAAATATTTATTTTAATCTTGATTGTGAAATATTATCCTTTTCTTTTTAGAGGTAAATAACTGTCTTATCTCAAAAAAAAGATAATTTCTTTATGCTTTGTTTGTGAGTTTGGAAGGGAGAATAAAGGGTTTTGGAAAAAAAGAATGAGCAAGTAGAAGAAATAGATAACATTTGGAGGGGAGGGCTTTGGGAGTTAATTTTTCTTCGTAATAATACAAAATCCTCCTCATTTAGGGGAACCAAAAAGTTGTATTGGGTGAGAGTTTTGGGAGGTTTATATTAATTTATGTTGTTATAATATTATAATATTCAAAATACATGAATCATAAGTAGTTTATTATTCTTCAAAATGAATATTCTTAAAAAAAAACGCGAAATATTTCTTCATTTTCCTTTATATTTTCTACCCCCAAAGTTCTCCATTCCCCTTCTCTCCAAACTCCCAAACAAAGTCTTAAGTAATTTTCAGCACAAAAGAGATACTAAAGATGCTTGAAAAAATCCTAACTGATCAAAATTTGAGAGTTAGATTCTACCTTAGGAAAACTCTTCAAGTTAGCCACATTAAGTCGATACCAAATCTCCCAAAACTCTTTGAGAACATACTCAACCATACAATTGACCTTCACCCACCTATAAAGAGGAACCAACTGGATTTGAATTGCACTGGAAGCATTGACCCTTAGGATGATGACAGGACCAAGCAAAATTTAGGAAAAACGTTTTCACTTCCCAGCATGAGTTTGGTTGTACACATAGAAAAACCACTATTTGTACTTGTTTAAAGTGTTTTTTAATAAGCAAATTTATTAGAGTACAAAGGGTACTTAATCCTATAATACAATTACAAAAAAGAATCTTTAAAGCAAATTAATGGATTGATCAACCTACTAGCCTTACAAGCAACTCATGTTTCTACTTTCCAAATAGCTAGATCACTCCCTTAATATTAATTTGATTTTTAGTCACAGAAATCTGCAACAACACCTTCGAGCAAAATCTAACTTTTATAATTCCATATACCAAAACAAAAACCAGCAGGTTCAAACTACTCCCTTTCCATGCTGTATTTTGCTATTGTGATGAAAACAAATATTGCACCAACTCCTCTATTACCACATTTGTTCTCATACGCTCTGAAGACAAGTGATAGGGCTACTATTCCACCAAATATTGCTTCCACAGGTGAACTCTGCTCCATACTACTTTCCATTCCCATTTGATGCCACCAATACAAAAGATTTATCCAAATTTAAACCACATAATTTGCTTTTAGAAAAATTCACTTTTAATCCGTAAACCATTTCAAAACTCCTCAAAATGGTTTTTGAAGTGCAACTCCGAACAATTTGTGCTGTTTAAAAACAACTTGTGACATTTGTAAAAAAAAATAAAAAAATAGTGCCAAAACTGTTCAAAAGTGCACAACATAAGATATTTTTTAGAAATGAACAACTCTATCAATGTTTTGAGTTCAGCGATGGAAAATCGCCACATTGCTATTTTTTCAAAAGCTGTCAAACTAGAATATCCCCACATTCTCATTCCACTCAACCTAAAATATGTCATAGCAAGCAAGTACATGTGCTTAAAACAATTAAATTAATAAATCAACCCATAGTTTTTTCATTTGACAAAATATGCTATCATCATTCTTTTTCCTCTACTTCTAATGTTGATTTCCTTCGCAAGAGCCAACCTGCAGCTCGACTCTTTATCCACGATATGCTAAGGAAAAAGGATGACCCCAAAAAGAAGAGAAATGGGACTTTATCCACATTGACATTGTTATTAATAGGAGCACGATTACCAAATTGCATGTTGAGATACCATTCCTACATAAGACAAAAAAAATCATTAATTAAATTCGCTTAAACATTGTTAGCACAATATGAACAAAATTATTTATCTATTCATTCAAATTTGCGCTTGAAATTTTTCTTCGAGGCCTTTTCAAACACGTGTTGTTAACAAATCCATATACTTTCAGTAAATTATAAATTAAGGTATCTTATACACGCATGAGCAGAAACTAATCTCTCCAAAAAATTGATATTCCATTTAACGGTTCGATATCTTTTGTTATATATTTTTTCATACACATTGGTCAATGATCAAACATTAAATTAAATGATCAAGGGTCCAAGTTGATTATAAGTTCATAGATACATAATGATTTCATGGTGATGTGACATAGTATGTGTTTGGTTTACGTATGTTTAGCATGCCATTTTGCTTTGAATTTGTAAAGTCAAAAATCTCAACTTTTAGTATACGTGCGGCTGCGTCATTCCTACCGTGGAAACAAACAGTCCAATAGTTTATTTCGTTGTAAACTTTTTTTTATAGTTTAGTGGTTAGAGCTCACACAATTAAATGTGGAGGAGAAGTGGGGTGTCCGGAGTTTGAATTCCGGCCCCTACATAAATTATGCAATGTCCTTGCCAACTGAGTTAAGCTCACAGTGACATTTCTTTGTAAACTTTATATAGCACATAAGGCAGAAACCTTATGTAATTATATGCAATATTACATCAACATTTTTATTTTTTTAAAAAAACATCAACATTTTTGTTGATAGCAATATTACATACTAATCTTTTTTCTTCTCATTATGTTATTGTCACAGTTTTCATCGCCTTTTAACAATGATCAATATATGTTGAGGAATTTGTGAGATACACAACGTTGGGTTCTCATCTTTCAACCGAATTTTAGGTTCCAACCCTGAATTAAATGATTTCTCTTGCAATTTATTTTATTTGCATGTGCGTTTAAATATTTTTTATTTTGGGTTGTTCCTATATAAAACTTGCTCTAGATTATGAGGAAGATTTTACATATGTTAAACGACGTAATTGAGATGTGTAATATTGATGTAAGATTACAATTGTGTAATTTGATTACTCCTCGCTCATATATAGTAGTACATGTTGTTGGTAAAATAATTCTTGATTAGACTTCATTTACTTTTTGATCGAACTCCAAATTTTTAGGGTTCGTTTCTCCCGAGAACCAAAAGACCAACACCAAAAAAGTACATATTGTTGGATCACGAAGGGAACACAAGAATCATCAAAATGCACTAAAAACAACTACACAGGTGAGTTGCACACTACATCTTTACTTCTAACCAATAAAGCGAGACCCACTTGCTTTGACATAATTTAAAAGAGCAATGCTATACAACCCGAACAAATTGACCACAAACAAATCACAAAGCTTATGTGTTTGGAGGTGATTTGGTGTAATCCTGTTTATGGTGGAATAAAACATGTTGTGGTGTTTACTTATTTTTTTGTTATGCCTATCGTGAACTTATCGCTATGATTTTTTCGGGACGTATAGCTTTTTTCGGGACGTATAACATTTTTTAGGAATGCTTAAAAAGATTGAATGTTTATTAGATACTATTACAAATTATAACCGGCCGGTGATATACACGTACTAGATTGATTTAAATACCAAAAGTGGTGTATGCCGACTATAACTCACACTTCCCTTAACACATATAACATGTTAGCTCTGTATTATGGACTGAAAGCAGCATGGGAAAGAGGATATAGGGATGTGATTTGCTACTCTGACTCAACTCTGCCTGTTCAGTTAGTTTCAAACATGGTGAATCCCTTGCATCATTATGCAGCAATTATTAGTAATGTGCAGGATTTATTGCAAAGGAGTTGGAACGTTCAGTTAAAGCATTCTGTTAGGGAGACGAATCCGTCCGCGGATTTCATTGCTAAACTAGGAGCTGCAAGTTCTGATATTTGGCATGAGTTTTTGGAGCCACCGGAGGGTTTGCTTCCGCTGCTGCAGGCTGATGCCCGGCGAGAGATGCATTACCGAGACTAGTTTTTAACTTTTTATTTTTCTTTTCTTTTTGTTAGCTCCTTTTCCAAAAAAAAAATATAACATGTGGATAAATATGAAATAAAGAATCAAGTTCTAAGTATAACTAGAATTGAGTAGCTAGTAGCGCTCTATGATTCTAATATGTTGTAGACATCACTTACCTTTGGTGCCAAAGTTTTATACGTGGACATGTACGCTAACTTACCTCTGTTTATTCTTTTTCGTTGCATTGTAATGTAAGGAAAGCACTTGATGGCTACAAGGAAGAAGAAATGAAGTCACAAGTTTAATTTGGTTCATTCATTTTTCGTGCCAAAGAAAATGAAAGGCAAGTAGCAAAAGGACCTCAAAAAAATATACAGAAAATTTTATTGTCTTCTTGTCTAGCTCAAAATAGAAAAATGATGCCCTACAAATTTATTCAAGATAGGAATCACCTCCATTTTTAGAAAAAACTATCACACTCCCTTAGATTTTGAGATTTTCAGCAGAATCCAAAGGCACACTAGCACAAATCAAGTTGATGCTTACGTACTTCTTCCAATTGGGCACTACATTTTCCTTTGAATCATATGTCTCAGCTCACTAAACTATCCACATGCTATAGTCAATAATATAATAATTAATTGTATATACAACACCTCATCATTTAGCTATATATATTCATGTTCAGTTTTCTATTCCTACTCATTAGTGATCTCATCAGAATCTGGAGAAAGAGTTAACTATACATCCAGGTTAGTGCTAATACTATATTAACTTGAAATCTACATATATATTTAAAAAATCGAAATTATTTATGTAACAAAAAAACATATAGTTTTGTTTTCTTGAGAAGAAAACTAACTCATTTTGATATTTTATATTTTGTGCAAGAAGTGTAAGGAGTAGTGAAAAAGTTGTGCAATATCTAAAAAACAAAAGCTGAATGGCATCACCTCAAAATTTTGTATTATCCAAGCTAACAGCACTGGTTGTGGATGACAATATAATCAACAGAAAGATTCATCAAAAGATGTTGAATAAATTTGGAGTCAAAAGTCAAGGTGTGGAGAATGGAAAAGAAGCAGTGGACATTCATTGGCGTGGGCAAAAATTTGACCTAATTCTCATGGACATGGATATGCCTATCATGAATGGCATTGAGGTATACGTGTACTTAATTAATTATATTAGGCCCCAAGTTTATATACTTTTATAAGGTCTTGTTAACGAATGCCCTAATGACATTCTTTAAGGATTCCTAATAAAGAAATTATTCTTTAAAAAAGTTAAAAACTTCAATTTCCAAAGCATTGATTTCATAAACTTTGACAAAAACTTACTATTTAAAGTTACTAAACAATGTCCCAAGGACACTCGTTAACATTTTCCGTTTTTATATGATTATGGTGTATATAATAGGCTAGAATTTGAAATCAATATTTTCTACATTTGGTGTACTATTATTGTTCAAGGAAGAAAACGAAAATACTTATGGCCCAACATTAGTGAAGGTACTTTTGTCATAAAAGATAAGAAATAAATGTTTATTTATAGGCAAATATATTAATATTTATATAGTTTTTTTTTTTTTAAGAAAATATTTATATAGTTTGTTAGAGGAAGGAGAAATTATTAGCAACAGTTATCGAATGTTGGACCTCATTCTTAAATTCCTTTAGTGTTTAGGGTTGATCCAACGACCCTGCAAGTAAAGACGCGGCTTTGGGCGTTAAATTTTTTCAAGCCTTAAAAGTAATATATTTTTCTTTTAATAGTATTAATTTTAGGCCTCATGTTATAAAGTTCACTCATTTAATTTTGTTAATATGGTCAATTTAGTAAAAAATTAATTAATTACATATATAATTTATTTTTTATTTAAATATTGTAAAAATAATTAGTCTTAAAATCCCTCCAATTTTATAGTTAATTTTAGTGGTTTTTATTTGAAAGTTTACTTTAAGTCTCTAGATGTTTAGGCATAGTGTCTTAATCCATACAGCTAAGCTACATCTTCAAGGGAGAGGGAAAATATGTTCACTCATTGGTTAGATCAAGTATACCACTTGAACTAATTCCTTCTTTCTCAATAAAACTATCTTTGCTATCAAAAAAAACTCTTGTGTTTTATACTTTTTTTTTTGCTTCTATAAAGATCATTTTTACTTTATCGATGATCTTATTTTCCTTTTTTATTTTTTTGTGTTTATGTGTTTATGTGTTTATATAGGCAACAAAGGAACTTCGTGCAATGGGTATTTGTAGCACAATTGTTGGTGTGTCATCACGCTCTATGGAAGATGAAATACTAAAATTCAAGGAAGCTGGATTGGATGAATATCAAGAGAAACCCTTGAACAATGCAATACTTAGTTCCATTCTTGGCAAGATCAATCCAACTGTGTGATGGATGCAAGGAATTGAATAACATGCAGTATTTATATTTGTTTCCAAATTCCGTGTATTTTTCCTTTTTCATTTGCACCTCTGTAGTTCTACTTTTTTATTATATTTTAAATAAAATAAATAGTTCTACTCTTACTATGGTCAAATCTATAATTCTTTTTTTGGGTAGTGATCAAATCTATAATTCTAGTACAGCTTTATGAGATCTTAAATATTTTCGCACATTACGTGTTATCATTTTCCAGAATTCCCACCCAAGACTCTTGAACAATTTTTTTGGAGGGGAAGGGACAAGGGTCTGAACTCTGAAGTAAAGTTTGATAATGATTTTTTACTTTAACAGAAAAGCTTTAAGTCAGATCTTTTTGCTGACGTGAGATTCCTATTTAAGCATTTTGATTTTTCTATTTTGTCAAAACTACAATTTTGATTCTCACTTTAGAAACCTTTACTAACTCATGATTTTGATCGTCATAGTGGCAATATATTTGGTGACATGAAATGAACACAAATGATTTAATTGCTGAAAGTTTTTAAAATTAGGGTGTTAAATTGAATTGTGACCATACATAAGAAGAAAAAAAAAGACCAATTGAAATGATACAAAATGTTGAGAATGAACAATTTATCATCACGTCATCAAATTGAAAGGTTGAAATTATAGATTGGTCATTTTTTTAAGTATGAGACTAAAATTACACAATTAAAAATAGCAAAACAAATTGCAGTTTTAACAAAATAGAGAGAGCAGTCAACTAATAATAATAATAATAATGTTCAATTACACTGGTGGTCCTTTAAATTTGAGGTTTGTAATAGATTGATCATTTAAATTATTTTTGTCACACATAAGTCCTTTAAGTTTAAGGTTTGTAACAGATTGGTCCTTGAAAATATTTTGGTCACACATAAGTCATTTAAGTTTGTAAGCGTTTTCAATTTAGTCATTTTGTTAACCAAAACGATGATGTGTCAGAAGAACTAAATTGAAAACGTTTACAAACTAAAAAAACTTGTGTGTGACAAAAATAATTTAAAGGTCCAATTTATTACAAACCTCAAACTTAAATGACTTATGTATAACAAAAATAACTTAAAAGATCAATCTATTACAAACTTCAAACTTAAAGAACTTGTTGCAATTTAATCTAATAACAATAAGCAGTTTATTTTTTAGAAAACTAAAGCAAAGGTTTCGATGCGATGGCATAGAGGTTGGGTGGGCTCTGCCAACATGTTACACAGAATAAGGTAAAACACTTATTCAGTCCATCAATATTGAAATCTTAGAGAAACTAATGATTAAACAATGACTTATTCTTCTTCTTCTTTTTAAATGATATCGAATCAAATATATGGTGATTCGGATAAAATTTTGTTGGTTGCTAAGATGTAGTTGACAAAATTTACATGTCTCTTAAAACTTATCTTAAAGCTCGGAAAAGATCATAAAAGTGTTTTACATGTACTCATAACATTGCCAAAACCATCATCAAAGAATAATTTTTTACAGCTTCAAAGAATAATTTGACAAAACCATCTACATTACTTACCATTTTATATATTGTTTGCCACAAAGAAGTCACTTCCCAAACTTGTCTTGTCTTGCGTATCCAAAGATTTAATGCCACTCATTTTCAAAATTTGTTTCACAATGGGGACAAGAGAAAATGCTAGCAACATACATTATCTTGACATGGAACCCCTTTGTTTTGCAACCGATCCCGGGTAGGAAGACATGTACATACGGTCACCATGAATTTTTGTTCATTATCCATGAGGAAATTCATCGGATACCCGGTAGACGGACTTCACCATGAATATATGCCTTTATTATTGAACTTCTGCAAAAACAAGCGTAGACGTTTCTTTCAGAAAACCTTCTCTTTATGAACAAAAATTACTCAACCTGCTCATTGATAGTTCCAAAAAGTCCTCTGTTAAACAGAAATAAAGGATGAAGGGTCAAAAAAATTAAATAAAAAACCATCAATTTAATTCATGTTAAAATTCATCATACTAGTGCTTTGTTAGATAATACAAAGGATTTTAAGCATTCCTTAAAATAAAAATAAAAATAAAAACCCTCAATTTACATGGCTGGTGGATTAGTCCGTTCACCATGTTGGGCATAGGTTAATAGTTTTTTTCCTTTCTGTATATATTTTCATTTCCTTGTAAATATTGTTCAGACCTTGTGTTTCTTCCTTGGTACGCCTTGTACTAGGAAGGCACTCTCATGTGATAATATATTTCATTTTACCTTCTTCCAAAAAAAAAAATAATAATAAAGGATTTAAGCACATTTCAATTGTTTTCAAATTTTGTATATTTGAAGACCAGCGAATGTTGTAAATCTTTTTTGTTTGTGTTTCATATTTATGGAGAAGAAGGAAAGAATTAAAGAAATATATAGACTATAAAAGGGATTTGATCAAGAGAGGAGGGTAGTGTAACTTTGAGATGGCCTTTGACGACCCTGTTTTTTTTATTTATTTAATTTTTAAGATAAGTTAATGCATAGTTTTAAAACTCGGCTCGGTCATCGACTCAGCAGGGGTACTGGGTCACTGGGTCAATGGTCGAACCACTGAGTCATTGGTCGAACCGCATGACTGAACCGGAACCACTCGGATGACTCGGTTAGATGACTCGGTCTTAGATTAAATTTATATAGTTATTTAACCGGATTAAATCGGATTGACTCGGTCACTTTAAAAACTAAAATAATGACACCTGTAAAATAAAAAATCTATCCAACAATAATAATTTCAAAGGCTAATTATTATAAATTTAATCGGGTTGAATCGGATTAAATTTATATAATTATTATTGTCATTAGCAACAATAATAATTTAAAAAAAACATGAAAACAGAGGAGTGAATGGAGGGAGTGAGGTTTTGGAGTCTTTCTACCCTTTTTTGACCTTTCTAATTCCAGTTTTTTCTTTTTTTTAATTGAAAAATCCAAAACGACGTCGTTTTTGTAAAGCTAAAAGCAAAAAAAAAATAAAAAATAGAGAACCGGTCAGACCAAAAACTCGGCCGAGTCACCGATTTTTACTGGTTTTGATCGGTTCCGGCCGAGTCAACTGCATGACCGATCCAAATGTTGGCTCGAACCGGCCTACCCATCGGTTTACGGTCCGACCGGCCGGTCCGAGCCGAGTTTTAAAACTATGCTTTTAAATATACATACATTTATATATTTAATTTAAAGCATAAGTTTTTTTTGTTGTAGAAGTTATATAATAATTAGATATTGAATTGGTTTAAAAATAGTGAAAGAACTCTTTGTAGAGTGGCAAAGTTTCAATCAATAGAGAATGAGAAATTGAAGCTCATTTAGATATGCCACATCAACAAAACTCTTGCATAAGAGTAGTTCAAGTTTTAAATTCAAAGATATATAGATAGATAGATACTATCTTGAATTCTAAACTTGAATTAACACCTTAAGCCTTGAATTAACACCTTAAGCTTGCATTGTGGTGATTTGGCACCTAAAAAAACTCCACACTCTCTCTGAAAATTTGACATATCCTCTTTAATTTGTTGCATCTCGTTGAATGATTGATTTTTTTAAAAATTTTTATGCATTATGAAGAGTTATTCTCCACTATGAACTTAAAGATAGTGATGATACAACTTCTTAATCTGCCGTGTTTGCTTCATTCTAATAATATTTCTAACTTTCTTTTTCCCAATTTAATAATGAATTGGTGAGTTACAATTTTTATTAATTTATTTTAGGGAACAATTTTTATTAATTGACTGTTGCCCTATTCATTTTCTAAATCGTTTTAACTTGATGCAGTGTTGTTGTATCTTCACCCAAAAGTTGTCACCTTTAAAATTCACACCTTATATCTTCCAGTCGAACAATTAATATGATGTCATTGGCACATGAAAAAGTTTCACTTGAACTTTTTTTTAAAGTTTTATAAAAAAATGTAAGTATTTTTCAACTATAGAACCATAAAATATAATGCAATTATTATAATCACACACTTATCACAATTAAACCTCATTATTATTGGAATTTCTTTCAAAGGTCTATATAAGCAATATCCATGCACCACCATTTTTTGTCCATGCTTTCAATTTCGTAGTTTTATTCTTTTTTGTGTTTTCTATGTAGTAGGGGTTTAACAAATCATGTCTATTCTCGATATCCATTTTGTCCATACACTCACTATCTTATCTTTTCAAATATAAATTTGTTCTATTTTTAATTTCCATTTTTCTTACTTTTTCAGGATCGATTTTTTCAAAGATGACAATGGAACATATGCAGCCACCACAGTGTGTCGATTAAACAACAAGTCAATTTATATGTAAGTTTTAATTCTACTCAAACCATTGATTTGAAATGCTTTGTTAAAAAATGCAAGTCTCAACTAAACTAAGAACAATTAAAACGTGTTTGGTTTGACCTATCTTACAAAAGTTTAGAAGTTGGAATTCATAATTTATCCTACTTACTTTAATCTATGTCTCTTTGATAACATGCTTTTTTTCCTCATATGTTATGGAAATATTTTTTCTTCTAGATCTATAGTCTTTTTTATTTTATTGAAATCATAGTCTCTTTTATAATCTTATTTTATTTTCTCTTTTATAGTCTCTTTTGTTGAAATCTATAATCTTATTTTTTTTCTCTTATTACTTTATATATGTCATTGAAATCTATAGAATCTTTATATATTACTTTTGTTATTAGGAAAATAGAATCTTTCATATATTACTTTTGTTAGTCATGTTGACTAACAAAAGAATTTGAATTTGATGGAGGGGGTAAATTGATTAATGTTGTACAATATCAGGGGGTAATTGAAGTTTTATTAATGTCAAGGGTAATTGACGAAACTTACAATTTCAAAGGTAATTACCTATTTACTCCCTTATTTATTGATTAGATGCTTCTTCTTATAAATTACATAGGTTCCCTTATTTGTTGATTAGATGCTTCTTCTTATAAATTACATAGGTTTGGACATATGGTACAAGTAGCCAAATGAATAGATAAGGTACATATATGCAGCCAAATGATCCAGCCCCGTTGAGGACAAGACAAAATGAAAGAAGAAAAAATAGACTATTATCCGAGTCACAAACAGGTAATAAAAAAGGTCTTGTTTGAACTCAAGGTGGAGTGTTGAAAATTAAGAAGTCTCGCATAGAGGAGAACAAAGATAACTAAAGTGTTTATAAGTGGTGGAAAGCTTGCGCCGGTTGATTCAAACTTTTAGGTTCTGTTTGATAAAAATAACGGATAGCTAATAAGCTGACTGGTAGCTTATAGCATATGACTGATAGCTTATAACTTATAGCTGATGGCTAATGATTTATAGCTGATAAACTAGTTGAAGTGTTTGGTAAAATTAACTGTTCAAGTAACTCATAAATGATTTCATAATAAAATTAACATCCATTATATTTAAGTATTAGAATTTTGTAATTTAAATTTATTAAATTAATATATCTTTTATTTTATATTTTAGTATTTATTTTATTTCAATATAATGGATGTTAATTAAAGATTAATTTAATAGAATTTTTTGTATGGTATATTGAAATACGAGCTATTTTTTGTATGGTATATTGAAATACGAGCTTATCCGCTATAAGTTTTTTAAAAAAAAAAGTTAAATTAGCTTATCTAAATTGATACTAGGAAAAATCAAAACTGAAACTTTGAAGAGAAATACACTCTCAAATCTTAAGTCAATATCATCATGTCAATCCAAGTCGGTTCTTATCCACTATAGGCTAAAAACTATATTATATGTCTTACCAAATAGACCCTTAAACTATGAGTTTCCACACTTAAGAACATTAACCAATCAACTACTGTGCCACACTCTAATTGGACGTGCCATAAATAATCCAGCAATTTAGTCAATACTCAATACTACTATATTACTTCTCTAATCTCATGCCAGTTTTAATAACATGTATATATATATTGTGATGGATTTGTAAGGTCCTTAATTTTAGGGTCAATTTAAATAATTTATTAAGCCACGTGCTTTTTATTTTATCATTTTATATAATATAATATTAGATGTTCATTTCACATCTAGCCATGTTGGCCTAACGAAGCCTTGAGTTTTGCTTGAGGTAACCACTAAAAAAAATAGAGTGTACAAGTTGTCAAATGACCTAGCCTCGATGAGGATATCTTTGATGATATGTTCTCTATTATTCTAGTCGCAAACGAGTAAAAAAAAGGGTCCTATTTGAATTTAATACGTGTAGTGTTAAAAATTAAGAATCCCTCATAGGAGAGAACAAATGATTGCTAAAGTGTTTATGTGGAGAGTTTGCGTATATTGGTTCCAACTCTTGAACTATGAACCTCCATACCACTAACTAATCTACTTCTATGCCACACTTGGGCATCTGCCATAATCCAACTGTTAAGTCAATAGTCAATACTATATTACTTCTCTAATGTGCATATGGATTTGTATGGTCCATTATTTTAGGGTCAAGTTAAATAAATCAATATGCGACGTGCTTATCATTTTTACGTAAAAATATTCACATATTCATTTCACATCTAGCCATGTTGACCTAATGAAGTTTCTTGAGTTTTGCTTGAGTTATATATTTCTACAACCACTATTTCTCTTTTCTCAGTTCATCATATCATAGATAGATAAAACAAAATGAGAAACATCACAAAAATAGCATGCTTCAATATTCTTTTTCTTTCTATAATAGCACTTCATGTTCAATGCCGTTTTCTTCCTAATAAATTGATTTCCAATGGAGTTGATGATGTTCAAGCAGAAGAAGATTCTTATCTACTTCTTAATAATGATGATAATGAGA